>Ga0209310_1000818_pt1 | contig 28978 bp, 21 predicted proteins | sample AD_UKC030_MetaG_FD_184415 | JGI IMG/M metagenome (GOLD analysis project Ga0209310, IMG submission 184415) | Active sludge microbial communities of municipal wastewater-treating anaerobic digesters from USA - AD_UKC030_MetaG (SPAdes) (version 2) | ecosystem: Engineered > Bioreactor > Anaerobic >...
TGTCGGGCGAGAGCTCCCCGTCCAGGGGGATCTGGCCCGTCTCCTTGCCCTCGATGGCCACGGCGGAAGGCAGGACGCCCCGGAGCTCCCGCTCGACGAAGGGATAGCCCTCCTCGATGACGAGGACGCGGCTGACCTTCGATGCCAGTTCGCGCAACGCGGCGTAGGGCATGGGGTAGCGGCCGACGTGGAGCCGCCAGGGCCTGCGGCCGAGCTCGGCCTCGTTCTCCCGGTAGTACTCGAGGCCGAGGCCCGTCGTGACCACGCCGAGGTCGCAGTCCCCCGGCTCGACGCGGGCGGCCGCCTCGATCTCGGAGCGCACCGCCTCGTAGCCGACGAGGGCGCGCTTCCACCGCTCCCGCGCGGCCTGGGGCATCAGGGTCCAGCCCCAGCGGTCCTCGACCTTGGCTACCGGGTTCTGGGCGCGGGGCGCCCGGGTCTCGACGGCCGCCCGGCTGTGGGCCAGGCGGGTCGTGACGCGGAGGAGGACCGGCGCCATGATGCGCTCCGAGAGCTCGAAGGCCTCGCGGGCCATGTCGTAGGCCTCCTGCTGGTCCGCCGGCTCGAGGCAGGGGATGCGGGCGAAGTCGGCGAAGACCCGGGAGTCCTGCTCGTCCTGGGAGGAGTGCATGCCCGGGTCGTCGGCCACGACGACGAGGAGGCCGCCCTTGATCTTCAGCAGGGCGGAGTTGACGAAGGGGTCGGCGGCCACGTTGAGGCCGACGTGCTTCATCGAGACCGAGCTCCGGCGCCCCGCGAAGGAGGCGCCGAGGGCGGCCTCGTAGGCGGTCTTCTCGTTCGAGCACCATTGGGCGACGACGGGCCCGCTCCCCCCTCCCTCGGCATGGTCGAGGTAGTACTCCATGATCTCGGTCGAGGGCGTTCCCGGATAGGCGAAGGCGGCCGACAGGCCGGCGTGCAGGGCTCCGAGGGCAATGGCCTCGTCTCCCATCAAATTCTCGAAGGGCATACTACCTCCTCCTAGGACCGATCTTCTATTGCAGAAATCATGCCAGCCAGCCCTTGCCGCTTTCTGCAGCACTTTTCTAGGCAGCGCGATGCGATGCGAGGGCGTATTGGGATATATGGGATGATTATAGTGCACAATGGGATTATTGGTTGAGAAACCTATACCATGGAATCTGGTTTTTAGTATCTATATAAAGAAATAGCTGATCATTTCGTGCGATGGCGAGAGCGCTTCAGGGGCCTTCTGGCTCAGCGCGAGCGTCGGCTTTCGGCGAGGGCTTCCTGGCCAAGCCGCGTGATGCGGGTACCGCCCTTCCCGGGCTTGATGGCGACGAGGCCCTCCTCCTCGAGGCGTTTCAAGGCGGAGCGGATTTCCTGCTCGCTCAAGTACAGATGGCGTTCCTTCGCGGCCTGGTAGAGGCTCCGCCTCCCGAGCCTGAGCTGCCGCTCGAAGGCCGCCTCGAGCTCCTCGAGGATGAAGCGGGTCTTGGCCTTCTCCTCCTCGCCTCCTGCGCCGCCCGAGGCGAAGGCCCGGGCTTCGGGGGAGGGGAGGGGCCGGGGCCGCGGGCTCGGCCCCTCGATCCGCGGCAGGTCCCCGGCCCCGACCCGGGCTATGCCGAGGCTGGCGATGTACTCGACGTAATTGCGCAGCTCCCGCGCGTTGCCGGGCCAGTCGTGGGCGAGGAGGAGGGCCCGGGCCTCGGGCTCGAGCTCGAAGGAGATCCCGAACTGCTTCTGGAAGCGCTCGATGAGGGGGAACAGGTCCTCGGGGCGCTCGCGCAGGGGGGGGATGTAGATGGGCAGGACGTTGAGCCGGTAGTAGAGATCCTCGCGGAAGGTGCCCTCGGCGATCATGCTCCGCAGGTCCCGGTTCGAGGCGGCGATGACGCGGATGTCCACCCCGATCACCCGGTCGCTGCCCAGGCGCATGACCTCGCGCTCCTCGAGGACGCGGAGGAGGCGGGTCTGGATGCTCGGGGGCATGCCGCCCATCTCGTCGAGGAAGAGGGTGCCGTGGTGGGCCAGCTCGAAGAGCCCGGGCTTGCCACCCTTGCGCGCCCCCGTGAAGGCCCCCTCCTCGTAGCCGAAGAGCTCGCTCTCCAGGAGGCTCTCGGGCAGGGCCCCGCAGTTGACCGCGACGAAGTTCCGGGCGCGCCGGCCCGAGGCGTTGTGGATGGCCTGGGCGACGACCTCCTTGCCCGTCCCGCTCTCGCCGCAGACGAGGACCGAGGAGGCCGAGGCCGCCGTCCTCTTGGCTATGTCCCGGCAGCGGCGCATGGCCTCGCTCTCCGCCACGAGATCCTCGAAGGCGTAGCGGGCCCGGTGGCCCTTCGAGAGCTCCCGCGCGTCGAGCCGGTGCTGCGCGCCCCGCTCGCCCTTGCCCGAGAGGACGGCCACGGCCCCGTAGAGGATGCCCGAGTGGAGGATCGGGCCGATGGAGTAGCCGATCTCGCGTCCGCCGATCGTCTCGAGGCGGTCGACGATGGGCGTCTTGGTCTCGAGGGCGGCGCGGAAGGGGATGCGCGGGAAGGCCTCCGAGGCGGGGACGCCGAGTATGTCGGCGGGCCGCTTGCCGAGGAGCAGGGCCGCCTGGTCGTTGCAGGAGCTGACGAGTCCCTCGGCGTCGACGCTCAGGACCCCGGCGTCGACGGCCCGCAGGATGATGTCGAGGCTGCCCTCGCAGCGGTTCATCTTGCCGAGTATGTCGGCCAGCCCCCGGTTCGCGGTCTCGAGCTCGCGGTAGCTGTTCTGGATGCTCTGCCGATGGAAGAATGGGTCGAGGTCGAGGCGGATCCCGATGTCGATGACGCTGCTCACGTCGAGGAAGGCCTCGCCGAGGTCGACGAGGCGCGAGGCGCCCCGCGGCGCCGGGAAGCCCGCGCCGAGCAGGAGGGCCGTCCTTCCCGCGGCATCGTCGCCCCTCGCCGCGGGGGCGAGGCTCGGGCCCGCGTAGCCCATGCGCCTGAGGGCCTCCACCATCCGCTCCGCCATGGCCCGGGTCTCGTCGAAGAGGAGGAGCTCGCCCCGGCCCTCGAGGGCGGCCAGGCGGGCGAAGCCCTCGCGCGAGAGGGTGCGCTCGGCGAAGAGGATGTGGCGGGGCCGCGGGCCTCCCGGGCAGCACCGCTCGAAGGCCTCGTAGGAGGGGAAGAGGGCGAGGTCGGCCCCCTCCAGGACGGAGGCCGCGCCGGGCTCCGGGGCGCCGACGAGGAGGGAGCGGAGCTCGAGGGCGTCGAGGAAGAGGCTGCGCAGCTGCTCCCGATAGGCGCTCAGCTCGCTCTCGCGGTAGCCGACGATGACCGCGCACTTCTTCACGCTCGCTCCTCCCGTGGGAGACAGGATTATATGCGGGAGGACCGGGAGGCGCAAGCTTCCGCCCCTCGGACGGGGCTTCCGCGCGCGCCGGCGCGGCTCGCGGGGCCGCCGCCTGAGCCCTCGGCTTGACATCCCCCGCCGCCCTCACTACATTCGGCGTAGCGCTTGGACGGCCTCGATGCCGCCGAGACGCGAGGTGACGATGCGCATCCCATCCTTCGCTCCCGCTCGCCGGGACCATGCATGCCCCTGATAGAGCTCGAATCGGCCTCCTTCTCCTACGAGGGCCAGGACCGTCCCGCCCTGGACCGGGTCTCCCTAGCGATCGGCGAGGGCGAGTACGTGGCCCTCGTCGGCCCCAACGGCTCGGGGAAGAGCAGCCTCCTGCGGCTCATGGCCGGCCTGCGCCGGCCCTCCTCCGGATCGGTCCGCGTCGCCGGCCTCGACGCCTCGGCGGCGGCCAACGCGCGGGCCCTGCGCTCGGTCCTCGGCCTGGTGTTCCAGTCCCCGGCGGACCAGATCGTGTCGACCGTCGCGGAGGAGGACGTGGCCTTCGGGCCGGAGAACCTCGGCCTGCCCCGCGCCGAGATCGGCCGCCGGGTCGACGCGGCCCTCGCCGCCGTGGGCCTCGAGGCCGAGCGGCGCAGGTCCCCGCGCTTCCTCTCCCCCGGCCAGCAGCAGCGCCTCGCCATAGCGGGGGCCCTCGCGATGGAGGGGCGCTTCATCGGCTTCGACGAGGCCACCGCCATGCTCGATCCAGCCGGCCGCGCCTCGATCCTCGCGGCGATGGACGGGCTCTCCGCGCGGGGCGTCGGCCTCCTCCACGTGACCCACGACCTGGAGGAGGCGGCGCGGGCCGACCGGGTCCTCGCGCTGGACCGCGGCCGCCTGGCCTTCGACGGGAGCCCCGCGGAGCTCCTCCGCGCCGCGCCCGGCCTCGGGCTCTCCCTGCCCCCCTCGGCGGCCATAGCCCGGGCCTGCGGCCTCGAGCCCGAGCCGGGCGAGGGGGCCGCGAGCCTCGCCGGGAGGATCCGCCGGTCGATGAAGTCGCGCAACGCGTCATCCTCCGCCGCTCCGGCGGCCGGCGCGGCCCCGAGGCGCCTCGGCCCGGAGCCGGCCTTCCGCGTCGAGGAGGCCTCCTTCTCCTACCTCGCCGGCGGCGCGGACGGGCGCCCGGCCCTCGACGGGGCCACCCTCTCCCTGCCCAGGGGCGCCTCGGTCGCCCTGGTCGGCCGGACCGGCTCCGGGAAGTCCAGCCTCCTCCAGCTCCTCGACGCCCTGGCCTTCCCCTCGGCAGGGCGCGTCCTCTCCCTGGGCGTCGACACCCTCTCGCGGGAGGCCGACCTGCGCGCCCTCAGGACCCGGGCCCCGCTCTCCATCCAAAGGCCCGAGTCGGCCCTCTTCGAGTTCTACGCCGGCGACGACGTGGCCTACGGCCCGCGCAACCTCGGCCTCGCGGGCAAGGAGCTCGCCGCGCGGGTCCGGGCGGCGATGGACTCGGTGGGGCTCCCCTACGAGGAATTCCGCGACCGCCCGTCCCGCTCCCTCTCGGGAGGCGAGGCCCGGAGGCTCGCCCTGGCCGGGGTCCTCGCCCTCGAGCCCGAGGCCCTCCTCCTCGACGAGCCGACCTCCTCCCTCGACCCCGCGGCGCGCGAGGCAGTCCTCGCTCTCGTCGAGACCCAGCGGAGCTCGGGCAGGACCCTGGCCTTCGCTACCCACTCTATGGAGGAGGCCGCCTCGGCCGACCTCGTCGCCGTGCTGGCGGCCGGCCGCGTCGCCGCCTGCGCCCCGCCCCGCGAGCTCTTCTACGAGGCCTACGACGAGGCCTGGGGCCTGGCCAGGCCCTACGCCTGCGAGCTGGCCCTGGCCCTGGGCGGCAGGGTCCTCGAGGCCAGGCCCCTGAACGCGGCCGAGGTCGCGGCGGCCCTCCGGGCCGGGGGAGGGAGGGCATGAGGAGCCTGGAGTTCTCCCGCAACCTCTCCATCGGGCAGTACCTCGCCGGCGACTCCCCCGTCCACCGGCAGCGGCCCGCGACGAAGTACCTGGGCCTCGCCTGCCTGGCCGCCCCCGCCCTCGCCGCCGGCCCGGCCGGCCTGGCCCTCGCCCTGGCCCTCGCCCTCGCCCTCGGGAAGGCCGCGGGCCTCAGGCCGGGCTTCCTCCTCCGGGGCCTCGTCCCCGCCCTGCCCTTCTTCGCCCTCACGGCCATCCTGCAGTTCCTCTTCGGCTGGCCCGGGGACGGGAGCCCCCGCCTGCTTTCCCTCGGCCCCGTCGCCCTGACCGCCTTCGAGCTCAGGCTGGTCCTCGTCGCGATGGGGCGCTGCTTCGCCCTCGTCGCGGCGATCGGGCTCTTCACCTCCGTCTCCACCGAGGTCGAGATGGCCCACGGCCTCGAGGACGTCCTTGCCCCGGCGGCCAGGCTCGGCTTCCCGGCCCACCGCCTCGCCCTAGCCGCGACCACGGCCTTCCGCTTCGTGCCCCTCGTCGCCGGCGAGCTCGAGGCCGTCGTCAAGGCCCAGGCCTCGCGCGGGGGCGATTTCGGGACGGGGAGGGGAGGGCCGATCGCGAAGGCGCGGGCCTACCTCCCCCTCTTCGCCCCCGTGACGATACGGGCCCTCGAGCGGGCCGAGGCCCTGGCCGAGGCCATGGAGGCCCGCTGCTACACCGGCGAGGGGCGCACGCGGTATGCGCGCTACCCCCGCCCGCGCGGGGAGGCGGCCGTCAGGGCCGCCCTCCTCCTTTCCTGCGCCGCGGCCTTCGCCGCGGGATCCCTGCTTAGGATTTGACGATGCGCGCCCGGCGCGCGGGAGGTCTACGATGAGCGTTCCTACTTCCGTCGGCAAGGTGGTGATGGCCGGCGCCCTCGGCGCCGTCTCGATCGTCCTCATCCTCACGCCGCTGGGGATGATCCCCTGGTTCGCGGGCGCCTCGCTCACGACCATGCACGTGCCCGCCATCGTCGGCGCCGTCCTGGGCGGGCCCTGGGTCGGCGCGGTGACGGGGGGCATCTTCGGGGTCGCCGCCCTCGTGCGGGCGTCGGTGGCGCCCAACGGGCCGGTCGATCCCTTCTTCGTGAACCCCCTGGTCTCGGTCCTGCCGAGGCTGGCCTTCCCCCTGGTCGCCTGGCTCGCCTTCCGCGCCTTCAGGGGCAAGGCCGCCGCGGCCGCGGCGGCGGTCGCGGGGGCTGTCGGCTCCCTGGCCCACTCCTTCCTCGTGCTCGGCGCCCTCTGCCTCCTCGGCGCCCTTCCCCCGGCCGCGGCGGCCGGTGTCTTCGTCGCGAACGGCCCCGTCGAGGCGGCCGCCGCCGCGGTCCTCACCGCGGCCGTGGTCTCGGCCTGGAAGGGCGTCGCAGGCGCGCGGGGGCGCTCGCGCCTCGCCGACGAGGAAGGCGAGTGAGATGCTCCTCGCGATAGACGCCCGGAATCGGGCGGTGCGGGTGGGCTTCCGCGACGCGGGGGGCTGGAAGGCCCTGCGGGCCTTCGGCGCCTACCACGACCGGAGCCCCGACGAGTACGCCCACCTCCTCTGCCTCGCCGCGGCCGAGGCCTCGGGCTCGGCCCCGGGCGTCTTCGCGGCGGAAGGCGGCCTCGTGGGCGAGGCCTGGATCTCGAGCGTGGTGCCCGCCCTGACCCAGAAGCTCGCCGCGGCCGCCGAGACCGCCTTCGGCGTAAAGGCCTCCATCGTCGGGCCCGGCGTCAAGAGCGGCGTGCGGATCAGGACCGACAACCCCTCCGAGGTCGGGAGCGACCTGGTCTGCGCGGCCGCGGCCGCGCGGGAGCTGGCCGGCGGGGCCTGCGTCGTCGTGGACTTCGGCGCGGTGCTCACGGTCTCGGCGATCGACGCCTCGGGCGACTTCCTCGGCGCGGCGATCGCGCCGGGCCTCGAGTCGGCGGCCCACGCTCTGCGCGCGGCCGCGGCCCAGCTTCCCGAGGTCAGGCTCGAGATCCCCAGGCGCGCGATCGGGAAGAACACCTCCCAGTCGGTGCAGGCGGGGGTGGTCCTCGGCTACGAAGGCCTCGTGGCGCGGCTGGTCCAGCTCATGCGCGAGGAGATAGCCTCCGCCGGCGCGCCCGCGGAGGCGATCCCCGTGATCGGGACCGGCGAGGCCATAGGCGAGGCCATGCTCTCGCGGACCCGGCTCGGGCGCTTCGTGCCCGACCTCGCGCTCGAGGGCATAGCCTTAATAGCTGGCCGGGCCTAGGTCCGCCGCCGGCGCGGCGCCGCGGCTTGCTATTTCCCCGCGGGAGGGCTAGGCTGGCTCCCGGTCTCGTATGGGCAAGAAGAAAGTACTGCGCTTCAGCATCTATAGGAGCCTGGTGGCGGCCGTCTTGGGTTGCGGCCTGGCCACGGCCCTCGTCGTCATCTCCGTCGGGGAGCTCCTCTTCCGCGAGGCTTACGCCGCGGCCCGGGAGTCGAGCCTCGCCGAGGCCCGGGCCCGCTTCGCGATCTACGACTTCATCGTGGCCGGGCAGGAGCGGCTGAACAGGGCCTCCTCGGAGGCCGCCCTCCGCGAGCTCGGCCGGCGCTACCCCGACGTTGCGGCGATCGGCCGGGCGAGCGCCGCGGAGCTCCGGGCCGCCGCCGAGGAGCTGGGCGTGAGCGAGATCTACCTCGTCGGCCCCGACGGCCACATCCTCGCCACCTCCTTCGCCCCCGATTTCGGCCTCGACATCCTCGCCGCGGGCAAGAAGTCGGCCGCCGCCCTCCGCGCCCTCTACGGCAGCGGGAAGATGGCCCACCAGGGGCTCTCCCACTCGGCGCGCACGGGCCTCGCCGCGAGCTACCACTACCACTCCCCCGCCGACAGCGAGGTCATCGTCGAGGCCTCGACGAGCCTGCGCGACTCCATAGACGCCTCCTACCCCGGCGGCTACGCCGCCTTCCTCGGCCTCGTCCTGGGCGGCCCCGCGCCCTCGGCCGGCACGCCGCCCCTGGTGCGCATCGACGACCTCGTCGGCCTCGCCGGGGGCTGGGTCTGGTCCTTCGCCCGCGAGGGCGTGGCCCGGCCCGCCCTCCTGCCCCTGGTCTCGGCCGCCCGCGCCGCCGGGAAGGCGAGCTCGGTCCAGGGCCGGACGGAGACCCTCGTCCTCCATGTGGAGGACGGATCCCCCGGGAGCGACATAGCCCGGGAGTCGCGCTTCGCCGTCCTCGCGGTGGACCTGCGCCCGATCGAGCGCTTCCGCGTCCTCGTCGGGCTCGCGGCGGCGGCGGCCTGCCTCCTTTCCTCCGTAGCCGCCTTCCGCCTGGCCAAGCACTTCCTGGACCGCGACGTGGCGGGCCGCGTCGAGCGGCTCGAGGCCTCGATGTCGCGCATCGCGATAGGCGATTTCGGCCCCCTGGCCGAGGGCCTGGGCGGCGGCGGCGACGAGATCGACGCCATCGCCCAGGGGGTGGCCGGCATGGTGAGGACCATAACGGAGCGCAACGAGGAGCTCAGCTCCTCCCTCGCCGAGAAGGAGGAGCTCCTGCGCGAGGTGCACCACCGCGTCAAGAACAACCTGCAGGTGATCGCCAGCCTCGTCAGCCTCCAGATCTCCGAGAGCGGGGACGCGGCGGTCTCCTCGGCCCTCGCCGCGACGAGGGCTAGGGTCCACGGCATGGCCCTCGTCCACGACGAGCTGTACAAGGGCGCCTCGCTCGTCGAGGTCGACCTGGGCTCCTGCCTCGAGGGCATCGCGGCCGACGCGGAGCAGGGCAGGAGGCGGGCCGGCCTGGACGTGGAGACGCGCATCGACGGGGGCGGGCTCGTGCTGCCCGCCGACAAGGCCCTGCCCGCCTGCCTGGCCGCCACCGAGCTCCTGGCCAACTGCTACGAGCACGCCTTCGAGGGGCGCCGCAGGGGCCTCGTCGTCGCGCGGGCCGCGGGCTCGGCCGAGCTCGGCTTCGAGCTCTCGGTGGAGGACGACGGGCGCGGCGCGGGGGAGGGCCCGCCGCGGGAGGGGCTCGGCCTCGGCATAGCCCGCGCCCTCGCCGCCCAGCTCGGCGGGGAGCTCCGCCGCGAGGCCTCGGCCCTCGGCGGGGAGCGCTTCGTCGTCGCCGTCCCCCCCGCGGCCCCGAAAGGCTAGGCCCCGCCGCGGAGGCTAGAGCCCCTCGGGACTCGTCTGGCCGCGGGGCCCCGAGTCGTGGAGGGCTATCTCGTCGGAGATGACCTTGGCGAGCCTCTGGACGCCCGCCTCGATCTGCTCGCGCGACGCGTAGGAGAAGTTGAGGCGCATCGCGTTGTGCTCGGGCTCGTCGAAGTAGAAGGCCGAGCCGATGACGTAGGCCACCTTCTGCTCGAGGGCCTTGGGCAGCAGCTTCTCGGTGTCGATGTACGAGGGGAGGCTGATCCAGAGGAACAGGCCGCCCTCGGGCCTCGTCCAGCCGAGGTCGAAGCGCTTGGGCATGTACTTCTCGAGCATCTCGACCATGAAGTTCCGCTTCTCGCGGTAGTTCGCGTTGATCTCCTTGACGTGGTCGTAGATCTTGCCGGTCTTGAGGTACTCGGCGAGCCACATCTGCGCGAACACGTTGGTGCAGAGGTCCATGGCCTGCTTGGCGATGACGAACTTGGCGATGATCTCCGGCCTGGCCATGATCCAGCCGACGCGCGCGCCGGGGATGAGGATCTTGGAGAAGGTCTTGAGGTTGACGACGATCTGCCGGTCCTCGGACTGCTGGTCGAGCTGGTAGATCGAGGGGAGGGTCTCGCCGAGGAAGCGGATCTCGCGGTAGGGCGAGTCCTCGACGATGAGGAGGTCGTGCCTATACGCGAAGGCGAGGAGGGCCTTGCGCTTCTCGAGGCTCCAGCAGATGCCCGTCGGGTTCTGGAAATCCGGGATCACGTAGACGAACTTGACCCGCTTGCCGTCGCGCAGGGCCCGGGCGTAGCGCTTCTCGAGCTCGACCAGGTCGAAGCCGTCGTTCTCGGGGCTGAATGGCACGCCCAGGACGCGGCCCTGGTAGGACTGGACGGCCTGGATGGTGCCGACGTAGGTCGGGCTCCCGGCTATGCAGTAGTCGCCGGGGTCCATGAAGATCTTCGGGACCATGTCGAGGGCTTGCTGGCTCGCCGAGACGACGAGGAGGTTGTCCTTGCCGAGCTTGACGCCCTGGCGCTCCTCGAATTTGATGAGCTCGGCCTTGAGCTCGCTCTCGCCCTCGGTGGTCCCGTACTGGAGGGCCTTCTTCGGGCTGCCGGTGAAGACACGGTCGGCGGCCTGGCGGAGCTCCTCGACCGGGAAGAGCTCCGGCGCCGGGAGGCCGCCGGCGAAGGAGATGATGTCCGGCTGCTGGGTGAGCTTCAAGAGCTCGCGGATGACGGATTTTTTCATGTTGTTGGCGTTCTTGGAGTAGAGGGAATCGAGATCGAGCATGGGCGGCTCCTCGTCGGTCTGTGGGCCCCGCGCGAGTCGCTCGCCCGCGGGGCGAAGCCCATGGTACACCCCTTCCGCCGAGCCGTAAAGGGGACCGGATCAATTTCTAAAGCGCATGTTTCGATATATGAAATCATCGACCTCCGCTCGCCCCCGGGCCTTCGTTGACCCGTGGGCCGGATACGGGCTACAGTGGCGTATACGACATGAAGCGCGAGGTCATCCATGCCCCTTAACTGCGGAATCATCGGCCTGCCCACCGTGGGCAAGACCACCATCTTCACCGCCCTGACGAGGGTGAAGGCCGAGACCTCGAGCTTCTCCTCGGGCTCGAAGAATCCCAACCTCGGCATCGTCGCCGTGCCCGACGTCCGCCTGGACAAGCTGACCGAGCTCTTCAAGCCCAAGCGCCGCGTGCCAGCCACCGTCGAGTTCGTGGATATCGCGGGCCTCGCCTCCGCCGCCTCCAAGAAGGAGGGCGCCACCAACCAGATGCTCTCCCACATCCGGGACTCGGCCCTCATGGTCCACGTCGTGCGCTGCTTCGAGGACCCCGAGGTGCCCCATGTCTCCAACAAGGTCAGCCCGGCCGACGACATCGAGATGCTCCACCTCGAGCTCGCCCTGGCCGACCTCGAGACCATCGACAAGCGGGCCGAGAAGCTCCAGAAGGAGCTCAAGGACCAGGCCAAGAAGAAGGAGGCCGAGCGCGAGCTCGCGGCCTTCGACAAGATCCGCCCCGCCCTCCAGGAGGGCCGGCCCGCCCGATCCGTGGCCCTCGACGCCGAGGAGGCCGAGGCCCTCAAGCGCTCCTTCCTCATCACGGTCAAGCGCGAGATCTACGTCTGCAACGCGGACGAGGAGGGAGTGAGGTCGGGCAACGCGCATATCGAGGCGGTCAAGGGGATCGCCGCCGCCGAGGGCGCCGAGTGCGTGGTCATCTGCGGCAAGTTCGAGGCCGAGCTCGCCGACCTCGAGAGCGAGGAGGAGAAGCGCGACTTCCTCTCCGAGCTCGGCCTGGAGGAGTCGGGCCTCTCCGCCCTGATCCACGCGGCCTACCATCTCCTGGGGCTGCGGACCTTCTTCACGGCGGGGGAGGACGAGTGCCGGGCCTGGACGATCAAGGCCGGGGACAAGGCCCCGGCGGCCGCGGGCGTCATCCACACCGACTTCGAGAAGGGCTTCATCAAGGCCGAGGTCTACCGCTACGCCGACCTCGAGGCCCTCGGCTCCGAGCACGCCATCAAGGCCGCCGGCAAGCTCCGCCAGGAGGGCCGCGAGTACGTCGTCCAGGACGGGGACGTTATTTTCTTCAAGTTTAATCTTTGATGTTGAGTCCCCATCCCGGACGCTCCCCGGCCGTCTAGAAGCGCAGCTTCGCCTTGAGCTCCACCGAGGCCAGGCTGCCCGAGTTGTCGGGGCCGAGCTCGCCCCGCTCCCCGCCCGAGGAGAAGCTCCGCGGGTCCAGGGGGAGGCGGCAGCGGCAGCTCAGAACCATGCCCTGGAAGGGCTCGTGCTCCAGCTCCAGCGCGGGCGAGAAGGAGAGGTCGTCGAGGCCGGCCAGGCAGGAGAGCGTCGCGCTCGTGTAGTCATCGACGCGATAGGCGAGCGAGGCGTAGAGGTAGTTCCTCCGGTTGAGTTCGCGTAGCCCCTCCGCGGCCGGGAGCCGCTCGAGGGGGGCGGTCTCGTACCAGCCTGCCTCGGCGTAGAGCTCTCCGATCTCGTCCTCCGGGTCGAGGGGGCCGGGCCCGTTGTAGAGGTACTGGCCCAGGACGTAGAGGTCGCCGTCCAGGAATGAGTAGTCGGCGCCGAGGCTCGCCTCGAGGCCGGCGAGGCCCGCGGGATCCTCGGCGTCGTAGCTGTACAGCAGGTCGAGCGCTATGCCCGCCCCGGCCTCGAGCTTGAGCGAGAGGCCGGCGCGGTGGAGGCCGAGCTCCGCCTCCGGGCCCGGCGCCTCGAAGGCGTAGAGGGCCTGGATGCTCGCCGCCGCGCCGTGGAGCTCCGCCTGGGCGCCGAGGAGGGTCCCGCCCCCGTCGGCCTCGAGGGGATCGGTCCCCGCGAAGGCGAAGGCCCCGAGCTTGGCCGAGTCCGCGGGGTAGGCCGAGGCCGCGAGGCCCAGGCGCCCCCGGGGCCGGGCCTCGGGGTGGAGGGGATTGGGCGGGCTGAGGAAGTCCGAGGGGCTGAAGGCCTGGCCGTAGCCGAAGGCCAGGCGCTGGAGGCCGGCCTGGAGGTCGGCGCCCTCGCCCTCGAGGCGGAAGTAGAGGCGCTCGAGCTCGAGGGCCGCGGCGTAGCCCGAGCCCGCGGCGAAGGAGGAGGCCGCGAGGGGGCCCGGCGCGGCGGCCTCGAGGAGGGCGGCCCTCCGCGCCGCCTCGCCCGAGGCCGCGACCAGGTTGATCGCCGCGTAGACCGTCCCCGCCTCCCCGACCCTCGTCCTCAGCCTGAGGTTGGCGAATTCCTCGAAGCCGCAGGAGAAGGCGGCGGCTCCCCCTGTCCCCGCCGAGCCCGACAGGCCCGACTCGATGGAGCCCGAGAGCTCGGGCTCGGCGAAGGCCCGCGGGGCCGCGCAGAGGAGGGCCAGGGCCAGGCGCGATAGGCGGCCGAGGGCGCGCCGCGCGCGGCTTCCCGCGCGCTTCTCGAGGCGCCGCGCGCTCATCGTTCGAGGCTCTTCATGCTGAACAGGGAATCGGGGATCGGGGCGTCGAGGACGACCTTCCTCATCTTGAATACCGTCCGGCTGCCCTTGCGCAGGAGGTCGCGCATCTCTCCCTCGACGGGGAAGCGCCGGTCCCCGATGGGCTCGGCCTTGATGAGGCGGTACTCCTTGAGCTTGGCCCCCGAGAGGGCGTAGAGCTCGTAGCGGAGGAGGTCCCCCGTCTCGGCGTCGATCCAGAGCTTCTGCCTCGGGTAGCTCTCGGTCCTCCTCTTGGCGGCGAGGTCGAGGACCCAGGCCCTCCTTCCCCCGGCCTCCTCCTCGCCCGCGAGGGTCGGGACGTAGCGGGCCGAGAGGGTCTCGTTGTCGATCGTGTCCTCGTAGGAGAGGTCCGAGCCCATCATCGACTCCTTGAGCAGGTGGCCCGAGATGAGCATCACCTCCTCGGCGTCCGGCGAGTAGACGTAGAGCCGGCCTTCCTTCTTCAGGTACTTGGTGCCTCGGTCCTCGGGGTTCGTGAATTCCACGTAGCTGTTGGCCGAGCCCTTCGCCGAGGCGGCGAAGGTCTTCACGTAGCGCTTGCCCTGGTACTCGATGACCATCTCGCCCTCGTAGCTGATCGAGGCGTAGACCTCGTTCGCGTCCACGCGCTCGAGGAGCGAGGCGGCGCTCGGGGCGGCTGCCGCCGCGGCGCCGGCCGAGGCGAGGGCGAGGGCGGCGAGGGCCGCCCGGAAGTATTTAGTTCGCATAACGCGCTCCTTTTCCCGGACCTAGCGCCGGAGTGCCTCGACGGGCTCCACGAAGGCGCTCTTCAGCGAGGGCAGGATGGTGCAGGCCGCCGAGACGGCCACGCCGAAGGCGAATCCCCTCGCGATGTTCGCCGGGGAGAATGCGATGAAGATGGTCCCGGAGAAAGGCAGGTCCTTCATGCCGCCTCCCGTGAAGACCTCCGTGTCGATGGGGAAGAGGGAGCCGACCTTGGTGACGAGGCCCCCGAGGAGGCAGCCCGCGAGGGCGCCGATGACGCTCAGGATCAAGGCCTCGAAGAAGAAGACCAGCACGATCTCGCGCCTGGTCATCCCGAGGGCGCCCATCATGCCGATCTCCTTGATCCGCTCGTGGATCACCATGAGGACCGTGTTGACGATGAGGAAGCTCGCCACCACCTGGAACACGGCGAAGACGATGACGTAGAGGAAGGAGCTCTGGCGCATGACGGCGACCCAGTAATTGTCGGCCCACTCGCGGACGACGTGGCCCGGGCCGAGCAGGCGCGCGACCTCGTCCCTGAGCTCGGCGCTGCGCCCGGCCTCCTCGGCGTAGACGAAGAGCTGCTGCGTCGCGCCCCCGAGGCCGAGGATGCGCCCGAGGCGCTCGAAGGAGACGAGGATGACCCCCTCGTCGTACCTCGCGTAGTCGAACTCGAAGACGCCGACGATGGTCGGGCTCCAGTACTTGTCCGAGAACTGCGCGGAGACCGTCTTGAGGGGCAGCTTGTCGCCGATCCCGAGCCCGGTCTTGCGGGCGAGGGCCGCGCCGATGGCGCACTCGTTGGCTCCCTCCCCGGGGAAGCGGCCCGCGACGAGGCCATCGTCGCGGTCGGTGAGGTTCCAGTGGTTGATCGCCAGCTCGCGCGCGGGGCGCACGCCCCAGAGGAGGGCGTGCTTGACGGTGGAGTCGAAGAGGGTCGCGTAGGCCGTGATCCGCGGCAGGGCCGCGCGGACCCCCGGCAGGGCCTCGATCTCGTCGGCGAGCTCGTCGGCGCTCCGGCCCTCGGCGATGGGGTACTGGACCGGGCAGTACTCCCGCTCCGCCTCGAAGCCCGAGGAGACGACGTTGACGTGGCCCGTCTCGAAGGTGCGCACGACCTCCTCGATGCTGTCCATCATGCCGTCGATCCAGGACTGCATGAAGATGTTGAAGAAGACCGCGATCGCGACGGCGACGACGCAGAGGGCCGTGCGCCTCCCGTTCCGCCAGATGTTGCGGTACGCGATCGTGGCGAGCGCCCCGAGGCCGCCTGTCCCTTCCATCCGCCCCTCCATGGCCTTCCTCCTCACTCGAAGCGCAGGCTCTCGGTCACCGGCATCCTGAGCGCCCGCAGGCTCGGGAGGAGGGCCGCCGCGGCGGAGAGCGCGGTGGCGACGATGCCCGATAGGACGATGACGGGCGGGTTCCAGGCGGAGCGGAAGAGGGCGGTGATGCGGTAGCCGTAGTCGCCCCCGATCTGCTCGGCCATCGCCGAGTAGTCCAGCCCGTGGGCCACCATCGGGACGTTGATGAGGCATCCGATCGCGATGCCGGCGAGGGAGCCCATCGCCCCGATGCAGGCCGCCTCGATCATGTAGGCGGCGACCACCTGGCCGTCGGTCATGCCCAGGGCCCTGAGCATGCCCGTCTCCTTGGTGCGCTCGAGGATGGCCATGAGCATGGTGTTGGCTATCCCGATGAAGGAGAGGACGAAGAGCATGAGGATCATGATCCGCGTCGAGACCTGGTCGCCCCGCGAGGCGGCGATGTAGTCGTCGACGTAGTCCAGCCAGCCGTGGACCTCGAGGCCCGGGGGCAGGGCGGGGCCGAGGGCCTCCCTGACGGCGGCCGCGCTCTCGTCCCTGCCCGGGAGCTCGGCGTCGCTCGCGCCCGAGCGGCGCACGAGGAGCTCCGTCACCTTGCCCCCGAGCATGAGGCCCGCCTCGTCCTGGAGGCTGTCGAGGGGCATGAAGGCCACGTTGCCGTTGGTCTTGGGGTTGGGCGAGTTGATCACGCCGACGACGGATGCGTCGATGAGCTGGTTGACGTGGAGGATCCTGCCCGAGCCGTCTTCGGCCTTCTGGTCGATGACCGTCGAGATGCGGACGTCCATCCGCCCCGAGGCCGAGAGTATCTCCCAGAGCCTCGCGAGCTCGGCCTCCGAGGCCCCGGGCTTCAGGGCGAGCTTGCGGGCCTCGAGGGCGGCTGCGGCCTCGTCCTCGGGGGCGGGGCCGTAGAGGCCGCGCACGAAGGCCTCCTCCTCGGCGTCCCGGGCCGCCCCGGCGAGCTCCTCGAGCTCCTCGGGCGTCGGACGGGAGGGTATGCCGACGCGGAGCTTCTCCGCGGCCATGGAGCCGATGGCCAGCTCGAGCCGGCCCGGGGCGGGGAAGCGCCCCGCCTCGAGCGAGGAGGGATAGCGCAGGACCCGGCCCTCGAGGCCGACGTCCACGGCGTCGATGACGAGGGGAGCCGAGCCCGAGCGCGAGTACAGGGTGCCGGAGAAGACGAAGCGCGGGGCGACCGCGTAGCCCGCGCGCTCCAGGCTCTCGGCCAGGGGCTTCCAGCCCGCGAAGGACTCGTGCATCGGCAGCTCGTCCTTCTTCTCGAAGTAGGCCGCAGCCTGGACCTTCGCGGCCCCGATCTCGTAGGAGACGATGTTCCGCCTCGAGTCGAGGTTCATGCCCAGGAGCCAGCCGTCCATGAAGATGTAGAGGGAGACGCTCACGGCGACGGCGACCGCGGTGATGGCGGTCTTGGCCTTGTGCCGGGAGAGGTTGCGCAGCGCCATGGCCGCGATGTCGCGCGCCCCCGCCGCGCTCATCTCGTCCGCTCCGTCTCGACGAGCCCGTCCCGGAGGAGGACGAGCCTCCTCGCGTACTCCATGACCATGGCGTCGTGTGTGGAGAAGATGAAGGTCGTGCCCTCGCTCCTATTGAGGGCGAGCATGAGCTCGAGGATCTCGCGGCCCGTCTTCGAGTCGAGGTTAGCGGTGGGCTCGTCGGCGAGGATGAGGGCGGGCTTCTTGACCAGGGCCCGGGCTATCGCGACGCGCTGCTGCTGGCCCCCCGACATCTCCTTGGGCCTCCGCTTGCCCAGCTCCGCGAGCCCCACCTCTTCGAGGGCGCGCCCGGCGCGCTCGCGCGCCTCTGCCGCCGGGACGCCGAGGAGGGTGAGGGGCAGGGACACGTTCTCCGCCGCGCTGAGGACGGGAATGAGGTTGTAGGCCTGGAACACGAAGCCGATGCTGCCGCGGCGGAGGAGGGCGAGCTCCCTGCGCGAGAGGGATGCGACGTCGGTCCCGGCGATGGAGACCGAGCCGGCGCTCGGCGCGTCGAGGCAGCCGACGAGGTGGAGGAAGGTCGACTTGCCGCTCCCCGAGGGACCCGCGACCGCCGCGAACTCCCCGCTCTCGAAGGCCAGGCTCACGCCCCGGAGCGCGCTCACGGTGATGCCGTTGAGCGAGTAGTCCTTGGACAGGCCGGCCGTCTCCACGACCTTCATGGCCGCCCTCCCTCGGGAGCCCCGTCCCCTTTCCCCGAGGCCCCTCGCCCTACGCCCGGGTCCGTCCCGGCCTCGCGCCGCCTCGCCTCGCCGAGGGCCTGGAGGCCGAAGAGGTCCTTCGACTTGAGCTCCTCGGTGATGGAGTTGGGCACGAGCATCATGGAGTTCCCGGCCTTGAGGCCCTCGTTCAGGATGGACAGGCTCTTGAGCTTCATGGCCGTCTCGTGCGCGTCGTAGATCCGCGCCGCCTCCTCGAGGCGGCGGGCGATCTCGATCTCGGCCTCGGCCAGGAGTATCCGGCCCTTCTTCTCCCGCTCGGCCTGGGCGAGGCGGCTCAAGGAGTCCTGGAGGACCTCGGGTATCTGGATGTCGGTGATCTCGATGTGCTGGACCGTGATGCCCCACTCGGTGGTCTTCTTGTCCACCTCGTCCCTGATCTGCTCCTCGATCTCGTCCCCGCGCTCGAGGAAGGCGGAGAGGTCGTTCTTGCTGATCGCGTTGCGGAGGGCGGTCTTGGAGGAGAGGACGACGGCCTCCTCGAAGTCCTGGACCTCGCAGACCGCCTTTTCCGCGTCCCAAACGAGCCAGAAGCAGAGGGCGTCGACCGTCACCGTCACCGAGTCGCGGGTCAGGGTCGTCTCCGCGGAGAAATCCGTCACGCGGATGCGGAGGTCCACCACGCGCGCGACCCGGTCCGCGAGGGGCGCGATGAGGAAGAGCCCCGGCCCCCGCACGCGGAGGAACTTCCCGAAGCGCAGGACGATGGCCCGCTCCCACTCCTCCAGCTTCTGGACCATGGGGGCGGCGAGGGTCCCCGTCGTCGCGAAGGCGAGCGAGAGGCCCGGGGCCCCGCCCCCGCCCCGCGAGAGCTTCCAGGCCGCGGCGGCGCAGGCCGCCAGGATGAGGAATTTCAGGGCCGCGCTCCAGCGCGGGAAAAGGGTCATCGCGGCCGCGGAGGCCAGGGGCGCCCCGAGGAGGAGGCCGAAGTCCAGGGCCGAGGGCGCCGGCCCCGCGAGGAGCCGCGCGGCTATTCCGAAGGCCGCGAGGAGGGCGAGGAGGCCGAGCCCGACGGCGCTCAAGCCGAAGTCCCGCCGCCGGCCCTCCCTCCGGGCGTTCTTGATCAGGGGCTGCTCCTCGGCTTTTCTGGGGAACCACATATCAATCCTCCTCGTAATCGCGGATGAGCCCGATGGCCCGCTCCCGGTCCAGCCCGAGGGCCTCCATGTCGCGGACGAAGGCGGCGACCTTCGCCTCGATCCTGCTCTCGAGCTCGGCCCGGGCCGAGTCCACGGGGCGGTTCGAGACGTAGGTGCCGCTGCCCACCTGGGTGACGACGATCCCCCTGATCTCGAGCTCCCCGTAGGCCCGGGCTATGGTGTTCGGGTTGATCTTGAGCTCGATGGCGAGGGCGCGGATGGTCGGGAGCCGGTCCCCCGGCTCGAGCTTCCGCGCGAGGATCGCGTGCTCGATCTGCTGGATGATCTGGCGGTAGAAGGGAACCCCGCCCGAGGCGTCCAGGGCGACGCGGAAGTCCCGATCGATCATTGTCCTATTCATCTAGTACAATGATGATTGAACTAGTACAATGTGTCAAGTCCTAAAGCGCGGCTACGCTGAAGAGCCCCTGGAGCCCTGCTCCGGGACATCGTGCATCTCGGCGAGCCGGGCAGGCGCTATCGTCGGACTCGCGATATTGACAAGGCGGGGCGGTCTGCCGGAAGCTTCGCACATGGTTCGAGAAGGCCCCGGGATGGGCGAGAAGGCCCTCCTCGCCTATCCCTCCCGCCTCGTCGTCGAGACCACGACGCGCTGCAACCTCGCCTGCGCCGCCTGTCCGCGGCAGAGCGAGGGCATGGCCAGCGGGGACTGGGGAGACATGGGCGAGGATGTCTTCCGCGCCCTCGAGCCAGCCTTCCCCCACCTCGATTCCCTCGTCCTGAGCGGCCTGGGCGAGCCCCTCCTTCATCCGGGGCTCGAGCTCTTCATTCGCCTGGCGCGGCGTTCGATGCCCGCCTCGGGCCAGATCGGCTTCCAGACGAACGGCCTCCTCGTAGACCGGGAACGAGCCCTCGGCCTCCTCGACGCCGGCCTCGACCGCGCCTGCGTCTCCCTCGACTCGCTTGATCCCGAGCTCTTTCGCGGCATTCGGGCGGGAGGAGAGCTCGGTGCGGCCTCGGCCTCGGTCGAGGCCCTGGGCCGCGCGGCGAGGGATGCGGGCAGGGGGGACTTCTTCCTCGGCATCGAGGTCGTCGCGCGGAAGAGCAACCTCGAGGAGCTGCCTGACCTCGTTCGCTGGGCCGCCATGAAGGGGGCGCGCTTCGTCGTCGTGAGCCAGCTCCTGCCCTACGGCCGGGAGGCCCTCGCCGAGGCGGCCTACGACGCGAGCCTCGACCTCGCCCGCGAGCTGCTCGGGCGCTACCGGGCCGAGGGCCAGGCGCGCGGCGTCGACATAGGCCGATATCCCGAGGTCTTCATGCGCTACGACAAGGACCCCGAGGAGCGGGAGATAGTGAGCCTGGTAACGCGGATGCAGGACGAAGCCCAGGCTAGGGGCATATCGCTCAACGTCGAGCGCCTCCTGCGGCTCGATCCCGGACTCGCGGAGCGCGCCCGCGCGGCCTTCGGCGCGGCGGCCGAGGAGGCCGCCGCCCGCGGCCTCGATATCTCCCTGCCCGCGGTCGCGCCGAGGAGCGCGCGCGAGTGCGAGTTCGTCGAGGGGGGCTCTGCCTTCGTCTCGCGCTCGGGGGAGATACACCCCTGCTACTTCCTCTGGCACCGCTACGACTGCTTCGCCGGCGGCTTCGAGAAGCGCGTCGCGCCGCGGAGCTTCGGCTCCCTGGCCGAGAAAGGCATACTCGAGCTCTGGAACGAGCGCGCCTTCGCCGCCTTCCGCGCCAACGTCCTGCGCTACGAGTATCCTTACTGCCTGAACTGCAACCTCGCGCTCTGCGACTACGTCCAGCTCCCCGAATTCGAGCAGGACTGCCATATGAACGCCGAGCCCTGCGCCGCCTGCCTCTGGTGCACGGGCCTCTTCCGCTGCATGTTCTGATCCGCGGCCTAGAGGGGGAACTCGGCCGACTCCATGGCCAGGAGGTCCACCGAGAGCAGCCTGCCGGCCAGGCCTCGGCCTAGGCCGAGGAGGAGCTTGCATGTCTCCGCCGCCTCGATGGCCGCGGCGAGGGCGGGGGCGAAGGCGGGATTGCCGAGGTCCGACTCGACGCCCGCGCCCTCCCTCGGGCCGTAGAGCTCCTCGACCGCCCGCGAGCCCGGGGCCTGGACCGTGGCCTGGGCGTACCAACCGGCCACGGCCGCGTGGACGAAGGGGACGCCCAGGGCGGCGCAGGCCGATGCGACATCCCGCCTGGACTCGATGCGGTCCAGCCCGTCGGCGACCGCGTCGGCGCCCTCGAGGATCGCCGGCGCGTTGCGCGAATCCAGGATGGCCCGCACGGGCCGCGCGATGACCGCCGGGTTGATCTCGCGAATCCTCCTAGCGGCGGCCTCGGCCTTGGGCAGGCCGAGGCTAGAGACCGTGGCCAGGAGCTGACGGTTGAGGTTGCTCTCCTCGAAGGAGTCGGGGTCGACGGCCACTATCGCGCCGACGCCAAGGCGGGCCAGGAGCTCGACGAGGTAGCCGCCCAGGCCCCCGCAGCCCGCCACGACGACCGTCGCGGCGTGGAGCCTGGCCTGGCCGGCCAGGCCGATCGTGCCGGCGTTGCGCGCGTAGCGGGAGGGCATGAGCCCCGAGCCGAGTGCCGCCGCCTCGACCTCGCGCGCCCCCGCCCCGTAGCGCGCGGCGGCCTCTTGCTCGGCCTGCCAGGGCAGGAGGCCGCCCCGGGCCGAGGCCGCGAGGAACTCGGCGAGCCCCGCTCCCATCAGCCGCCGCCCACCGGGGGGAAAATCGCGACCACGTCCCCTTCGGCGAGAGGCCGAGCAGGTTCGGCGTGCCGCGAATTGACGAAGACGACGGCGGCCTCCCTCGCCTCCACGCCCGCAGCGGTGATGGCCGCGGCCAGGTCCGAGCCCGCGGGAAGCTCCCTCTGCTCCGAATCGAAGCGGCCCGCCCTGAGCGAGGCGAAGAGCTTGATGGTGACCTTCATCTCCTGCCTCCCGCTGCGGCGAGGACGCGCAGACGGAGGAGATTCCCCGCGGCAGCGGCCGCGAGCACCGCAGCAGCCGCCCCGGGTTGGCCGGCGCAGATTCCCGCGGCCGACCCGGGCTCGGCGAGGACGCCGCGGGCCAGGGTCGCGCGGCCCCGGTCGCGCATGACCGAGTTGAAGAGCTTGACCCGCACGAGCGCGGTCGTCCCCGCGGTCCGGGCATCCGAAGAGCTCCCGCCGGCGCGCATGCCCGCGCCCGAGGCGGCCTCCTCGCGCGGCCCGGCGCCGGCCCGCGCCGCGTAGCTGATGGCCTCGCGGAAGGAGGCGTAGGGGCTCTTGCGCCTCATGACCGCCCCGGCCAGCCCCGGCATGGCCGCTGAGAGCGCGATGAGCGAATCGGGCCTCAAGGTCGCGGCGTCGATGTCGTCCACCGGCTCGGCGTCTATGAAGACCGTGCTCACCACGCCCTCGATGTAGTCCTCCTCGAGGCCGATGGCCTCGCGCATGAACTCCCGCGCGCTGGCTCCCGGCCTGGTCTCGAGGAGGAAGCCGGCCTGGAGGAGGGCGTCGGCCCGGCCCCAGGCCGGATCGCCATCGGCGAGCTCGATGGTGAGGGGCCGCGCCGAGGCGGCGCGGCCCTCCGCGGTGCCCGCCACGGCTACCAGTTGAAGACCCGGTCGAGGTCCTCGTCCTTGACCTGGAAGGTCACGTTGTGCGGCGCCACCGCCTCGCGCTTGAAGTAGTTAGGCAGCCTGTCCATCTCCTTGGTGAAGCCGGCGGCCTTGTTGAAGTCGCGCTCCGTCTTGAGTATGGACTTGCCGAGGGCGGTCACGTCGTCGCCCGTGAGGGAGAGGCCGTAGAAGGCGTTGATCATGTCGATGAGGGCCTGGAAGGTCTCGGGCTGGTCGAGCACGGCGAAGGCGATGAAGAGGCACATGCCGGTGGCGTCTATCGCCGCGGTCGCGATCTGGAGGTTGCGGGACAGCTCGATCTGGCCCTCGGGCTTGAGGGGATCGACGAAGCCGCCGCACTTGAGGATGTTGGTCGCGATGGCGTAGCCGGCTGTGTGGTCGGCTCCCATGGGCGTGGTGGCGTAGGTGACGCCGATGCCCATGATCGCGCGGGGATCGTAGGCGGGCAGGGCCTGGCCCTTGACCACGGGGGCCCGCTCGACGCCGAAGACCTTGGCGACGGTGGCGGCGCCCGATCCGATGATCCGGCCCAGGGGCGTGCCCTTGCCGACCTGCCTGACCAGGTCGATGGCGCCCTCCTTGTCGCCGAACTTGATGAGGCCGGCCTCCATGGCCACTCCGATGGCCGCGCCCATGTCGATGGTGTCCAGGCCGATGTCGTCGTCGAGGCGGTCGAGGAGGGCGATCGCGTCCATGTCGTCGATGCCGCAGTTGGCGCCGTGGGCCCAGACGGTCTCGTACTCGGGCTGCTTTGAGACGTAGTTCCCCTTCGCGTCGTTGTAGATGCCCGAGCACTGGATCACGCAGCCGCGGTGGCAGCCGTGGGTGGCCAGGCCTCCGCGCTGGGTCTCGAGGGCGGCGCAGGTCTCGCCGGAGATCTTGGAGGCGCCCTCGAACTGGCCCCGCTGGAAGTTGAAGGTCGGGAAGCCGCCGGACTCGTTGATGATGTTGGTGAGGACGTTGGTGCCGTAATTCGGCAGGCCGCCTCCGGTGACGGGGTGCTTCTTCAGGCCCTCGACCCAGACCTTGTTGGCGGCCTTGAGCTTTTCAGGCTCCTTGGGCTCGCGGACCTTGCAGCCCTCGTCGTCGAGGACGATGAGCTTGACTCCCTTGGAGCCCATGACCGCCCCGACCCCGCCGCGGCCGGCGTGGCGCGTGGGGTGCATCTCCATGTCCGTGCAGGCGATGGAGGCCGCGGCGAGGCGCATCTCGCCCGCCGGCCCGATGGAGATGCAGGCCACCTTCTCGCCCCAGCGCTTCTTCACGACCTCGATAAGATCGTAGTTGCCCAGGCCCTTGAGGCTCGGGTCGTCCTCGATGGCCGCCCCGTCCTTGCTCACGCGGATCAGGTAGGTGGGAGCGCCGGCCGGGATCCCCTCGAGGACGATCGCGGCGTAGCCTAAGCGAGCCAGGACCTGGGCTGCCTGGCCGCCCGCGTTGGACTCCTTGATGCCGCCGGTGAGGGGACTCTTGCAGCCGATGGAAAGGCGGCCTGACTGGCTGGCCGGGGTCCCCGAGAGGAGGCCGGGGGCGATGACGAGCTTGTTCTCCGGGCCGAGGGCGTGGCAGAGGGGGGGACTTCCTTGGCGACGAGGGTCGAGGTCAGGCCGCGGCCACCCATGCCCGCATAGGCTCCGGCCGGCTCTTTATGTATCGCAGGACCGTCCTTGGCTCCGAGATCGATGCGCAGAATGCTGTCCATGGTGCCTCCTAAAGCGACGTTGTTGTATCTAAAGCAACTACCGTGCCAGGGGAGGTGTGGATCGCTTTGATGCGGAATATTGTGGCAAAGGCGATAAAACGTTGTCAAACGCGGCGTAGAAAGGGGCCTGTAGCAACGAAAACAGGAGTCTTTTGGTGCTGGTTCATGCAGAATCGACGAGCTGTTTCAAAATAGTGCAGGCGCCATATGAGAATCGTCTTATACTAAAACACTGCTTCGATTCGGTGCAATCTTCCGATACAGGGTGGTTCGACCGATACCGAGGCGCCGCGCGGCTAGGGAGACATTGTTACCGCAGTCCGCTAGGACGCGGCGGATATGCTCGGCCTCGGCCTCCTCCAGGGAGGTGACGGGCACGCGGCCCTCCGCGCTCCCCTCGTCCTTCGGCGAGGCGCCTGTCAGGGGCGGGAGGCGCTCGCTGTTGATCATGAGCTCGATGAGGTTCTCCAGCTCGCGGATGTTGCCGGGCCAAGGGTTGGCCACGAGGTCGTTCAGGTATTCGGGACCGATCTCCACGGGCCGCTTGTTGAGCTTTCGGGATATCTTTTCCATGTAGTAGGCGACGAGGAGGGGGATGTCCTCGGGCCGTTCCCGGAGGGCGGGGATGCGTATGGGCAGGACGTTGAGCCTGTAGTAGAGGTCCATGCGGAAGTTGCCGCGCTCGACCTCGGCCGCCAGGTCCTTGTTCGTCGCCGCGATGATGCGCACGTCCACGGGGATCTCGCGGCTGTCGCCCACGCGCATCACCGTCCCCTCCTCGATGACGCGCAAGAGGCGGGTTTGCATCTCGAGGGGCATCTCCCCGATCTCGTCGAGGAAGAGGGTGCCCCCGTCGGCTATCTCGAACTTGCCTGGATGCCCGCCCCGCTTGGCGCCGGTGAAGGCGCCCTCGGCGTAGCCGAAGAGCTCCGACTCGATGAGGGTGCGCGGGATGGCCCCGCAGTTGAGGACCACGAAGGACTCGTCCCTGCGCGAGCTGGCGTTCTGGATGGCCTGGGCGAATAGCTCCTTGCCCGTGCCCGACTCGCCGGTGATGAGGATGGTGGAGCGGCTGTCGGCCACCTTCTTGGCGAACTCCACGGCCTCGCGGAGCCCCCGGGAGCCGCCCACGATCTTGTCGAAGGTGTAGACGGCCCGGCGGCCGAGGATCTCGTTCGCGTGGCGCCTGACCTTCTTCACGTCCTTGAAGACGAGGATCAGGGCCGAGGGCGGGCCGCCCGCCCCGGCGGGCCCGAGGATGGGGTAGACGGCCAAGTTGAGGTAGAGCCTGTTCGTCCGCGACTCGACGAGGACGTCCTCGTTCTGCAGCTCCGATCCCGTGAGGCAGGCGGAACGGATATCCTCCCAGCGGGGGAGGAGCCTCCCCATGCGCGATCCGAGGAGCTCCTCGCGGCCGCAGCCGAAGAGCTCGGGCGCCTGCTTGTTGACCGTGAGGATCCGGCCCTCGAGGTCGGCCGAGACGATGCCCGCGGTAATCGAGTCGAGGAGGGCCTCCACGAAGCGGCGGCTCTCGTCGAGGGCTCGGTTCCGAGCGTCGAGGACGAGGATCTTCTCGATGGCCTGGACGGCGGCTACGACCATGCCGAGGGTGTGCTGGTGCACATCCGCGATGTCTCCGGTCAGGTCGAGGGCGCCGATCAGGCGGCCCTCGGCGTCGCGGATCGGCGCCCCGGAGCAGGTCCACCGATGGTAGGCCTCGATGTAGTGCTCCTTGCCGGAGACTTGCACGGGCCTGCCCTCGGCGAGGGCCGTGCCCATGGCGTTCGTGCCGATGCTGGCCTCGTCCATGAAGGCGCCGGGCACCATGCGGAGGGCGAAGGCCCGCTCTAGGATGGATGCGTCGCCCATGACGGAGAGGATGCATCCCTCCTCGTCGGTCAGCATGGAGAAGAAGCCCGAGCCCCTGACGAAGTCGTAGAGCGCCGCTATGAAGGGCTCGGCGGCGGCCACGAGGTCCCGCTTGGCCGCGAGCCTCTCCCTGAGCTCGGCCTCCCCGAGGATGCGCTTTGAGTAGACCCGGTCGGGCTCCACGCCGAGAGCCTCGCAGCGCCTGAAGCTCCGTTCCACGTAATCCTTGCCGCCCTCGATCCGACGCTCTCCCACGCACTGCCCCCCGGGGAGGCGCCCTTCGGGGCTCCCCCGGGGCCGATGATACCCTCGCGGCGGCCCGGGAACCAGCTCGCCGTCCCCCACCGGGGCTCGGCCACGGCTTTATTGCTATACAGGTATTAAGCGGAACCCCCTTGTCTGGCCTGCCGCCCGGGCGCTATCCTTTCGCCGTCATGGACAAACTGATAATCAAGGGCGCGAGGGAGCACAACCTCAAGAACATCGACCTCGAGCTGCCCCGGGACAAGCTGATCGTCATCTCGGGCCTCTCGGGCTCGGGCAAGAGCTCCCTCGCCTTCGACACGATCTTCGCCGAGGGCCAGCGACGCTACGTCGAGTCCCTCTCCGCCTACGCGCGGCAGTTCCTCGGCCGCATGGACAAGCCCGACGTGGACTACATCGAGGGCCTGTCCCCCGCCATCTCGATCGAGCAGAAGACGACCCACCGCAACCCGCGCTCCACCGTGGGCACGGTGACGGAGATCTACGACTATTACCGCCTCCTCTACGCCCGCGTCGGCCTGCCCCATTGCCCGAAGTGCGGCCGGGAGATCCGCGAGCAGGGCGTCGACCAGATCCTCGACACCATCCTCTCCTGGCCCTCGGGCGCGAAGCTCCAGGTCCTCGCCCCCGTGGTCAGGGCCATGAAGGGCGAGCACAAGAAGATCCTCGAGGACGCCTCGAAGCAGGGCTTCGCCCGGGCCCGGGTAGACGGCGAGATGCGCGAGATACCCCAGGGAGGGGCCGAGGGCGGGGGCTGGGACTTCCAGCTCGACAAGAAGCGCAAGCACTCGATCGACATCGTCGTGGACCGGCTCAAGCTCTCGGCCGACTCCCGCAAGCGGCTCGCCGAGTCGATCGAGACCGCCCTGGACATCGCGGAGGGCCTCGTCGTCGTGCTGCGCGAGGAGGGCTCGGGCGAGGCGGAGGAATTCTTCAGCCAGCGCGGCGCCTGCCCCGAGTGCGGCATCTCCCTCCCGGAGATGGAGCCCCGGCTCTTCTCGTTCAACGCCCCGCAGGGCGCCTGCCCCGAGTGCTCGGGGCTCGGGGTCAAGCTCGAGTTCTCGCCGGAGCTCGTCATCCCGGACCGCTCCCTCTCCTTCGAGGAGGGCGGCTGCGTCCCCTACAATCCCGACTCGGCCTGGCACCGGAGCCGCTTCGAGGCCCTGGCCAAGCACTTCAAGTTCAAGCTCGACGCCCCCTTCGCGAAGCTGCCCAAGAAGGTCATGGACGCCATCCTCTACGGCTCGGACGAGGAGATCCGCATCCGCTACGAGAACCGCGAGGGCACGGGCCACTTCGAGTACGAGTCCCGCTTCCCCGGCATCCTCGCGGACCTGAAGCGCCGCTACCTGGAGACCCAGAGCGAGGGGATCAAGCAGTGGCTCGAGCGCTTCATGCTCGAGAAGCCCTGCGAGGCCTGCGGGGGCAGGCGGCTCCGGCCCGAGGCCCTCGCGGTGACGGTGGGCGGCGCCTCGATCCACGACCTCTCCGCCCTGTCGGTCGAGGGCTCGCTCGACTTCTTCGCGAAGCTCGAGCTCGGGGACACCAAGGCCCAGATCGCCAAGCAGATCCTCAAGGAGATCGGCGCCCGGCTCACCTTCATGCGCAACGTCGGGCTCGAGTACCTGACCCTCGAGCGGAAGGCCTCGACCCTGTCGGGGGGGGAGGCCCAGCGGATCAGGCTCGCGACGCAGATCGGGTCGGCCCTCATCGGGGTCCTGTACATACTCGACGAGCCCTCCATCGGCCTCCACCAGCGCGACAACCAGAAGCTCATCGACACGCTGACCTTCCTCCGCGACATCGGCAACACCCTCGTCGTCGTCGAGCACGACGAGCAGACCCTGCGCACCGCGGACTGGATCGTGGACCTCGGGCCCGGGGCGGGGGTCCACGGCGGCCACGTCGTGGCCCAGGGCCGGCCCGAGGAGGTGATGCGCAACAAGAAGAGCCTCACCGGCCAGTACCTCGCCGGGGCCATCACCATCCCGATCCCCGCCGAGCGCCGGAAGGGCAACGGGAACCGTATAACCATCCGGGGCTGCCGCGAGCACAACCTCAAGGGCATCGACGTCTCCCTCCCCCTCGGGGCCTTCACCGTCATCACGGGGGTCTCGGGCTCGGGCAAGTCGACCCTCCTGACCGACCTGCTCTACCCGGTGATCTCCAACGCGGTCATGGGCACCTCCTGGCCCGAGGGCGAATACGAGGGGGTCGAGGGGCTCGAGGCGATCGACAAGATCATCAACATAGACCAGAGCCCCATCGGCCGCACGCCGCGCTCTAATCCGGCCACCTACGTCGGGGTCTTCACCCTGATCCGCGACCTCTTCGCCTCCCTGCCCGAGTCCAAGGCCCGCGGCTGGAAGCCCGGGCGCTTCTCCTTCAACGTCCGGGGCGGCAGGTGCGAGAACTGCCAGGGCGACGGGACGATCAAGATCGAGATGAACTTCCTCGCCGACGTCTACGTCACCTGCGAGGTCTGCCACGGCAAGCGATTCAACGCCGACACCCTTGAGGCCCGCTACAAGGGCAGGAACATCGCCGAGGTCCTCGACATGACGATCGAGGAGGCGGCCAAGTTCTTCGAGCACGTGCCCAGGATCGCCCATCACATGGATACCCTCCTCTCGGTGGGCCTGGGCTACATCAAGCTCGGCCAATCGGCCCTGACCCTCTCGGGGGGCGAGGCCCAGCGCGTGAAGCTCGCCCTCGAGCTCGCGAGGCCGAGCACCGGCAAGACCCTGTACTTCATGGACGAGCCGACCACGGGCCTCCACTTCGTCGACGTGAAGCAGCTCCTGGAGGTGATC
>Ga0209310_1000823_pt1 | contig 28786 bp, 21 predicted proteins | sample AD_UKC030_MetaG_FD_184415 | JGI IMG/M metagenome (GOLD analysis project Ga0209310, IMG submission 184415) | Active sludge microbial communities of municipal wastewater-treating anaerobic digesters from USA - AD_UKC030_MetaG (SPAdes) (version 2) | ecosystem: Engineered > Bioreactor > Anaerobic >...
CCAGGACCCGTTCACCGTCCCACCGCAGATCGGTGATCTGGCTTGGAACGATGGTAAAATCCTGGTTGACAGCGCTGGTCTCCAACCAGTCGAGATGGATCATGCGGTAAGGAGGAGTGTATCCCGCCTCCTGGGGAGGACTGACGCGATACACATCCGGCAAAAGATTGGAAAACCGATAAATGCCGCGACTATCGGTGACAGCGGTCTGCGTTGTATTGGTGGAAATCAAGGTCATTTTGATGCCTGGGACACCATTGGTGCCGCTGAGAACACGGCCGGAAATGGCGAACACGGAAGCCTCGTAGGCCCCCGAGTCATAGCCCAGGCCCTCGGGGCGAGGGGAGTCGCGCTGGTCGACCTCCAAGGCCTCGATGGCGATGGCCTTGTCAATGGCGGGGCTGTCGGCCAGAAGGGCCATGGTCTCGGTGTCGCCTCCATTATCGCTGAGGGGCCCCAGTTTTGGATCGATAGAGTTGCGGCTAGTGCCACTCGAGAAATGACAGCTGTCATCCGAGCTCAGATTACCTCCCAGATCGGTAAGAGTTCCGTGGCTGTTTTTCCCCGACTCCGCATAGGCGACAATGGTATTTTGGAGGCGAAAGGTTCCCGCGCGGTTTGAAAGAATGCTCCCGAGATCCTGTCCCGGCTTGCCGGTTTCCTGGCCGGTTCGCACCTCAGAGGATTGTCCGGGGGTTCCTCCGGCGGCAAGACCGGATGCCAAGGTGCAATTCGTCAGGGAGATCCCGCCGGCATTATCGAGGCTGCCGCCGTAAGCATGGCCGCCGTCCCCTCCCTGAGCCCCGCCAATAACCCCTCGGCCGCCCGCGCCGGCATCGCCGCCCTGGACTTGATTGTTGTAGAAGGTGCATTGAACGATCTGAGCTTGGCTCACGTTTTCCAAAGCGCCACCCGCCGCCCATCCTCCATCCGGCCCCTCTTCGCCCCCACTGCCTTCGTTGAGGTAGCCCCCGCTGCTAGCGGCGTTGCCCGCCGCAGCCTTGTTCTCGGTGAGAGTGCTCTGGTTGACAACAAGATCCTTGGCGTTGTAAATGGCGCCCCCCAAGGCGTTGCCACCATGACCTCCGCCTCCCGCATAAGCTGTGGCGACGCCAACACCGTTAGTCCCGCCTTCTCCACCCGCTCCCCCTTGAGCGGTATTTGAGGAAAGCGTGCAATGGGTGAGCCAGAGGGATGCCTTGTTATAGATGGCTCCCCCCAGGGCGGAAGCACCGTCAGCGCCGTGACCGCCATTGCCGCCCCGCCAGGTTCCATTCCCCCCATTGCCACCGGCCCCGCCATCCCCGCCGGTAGCTTGGTTTCCATTGAACTGACACGAGTACAATCGGACCTCTCCTCCATTGTAAATGGCCCCCCCGCGCCCCTCGGTTCCGGCCGTTGCGTCTTTGCCGTCTCCTCCCTCGCCCACGCGATCGGCGCCCGCCTTGCCATTGACGCCCGCAGTGCCCTCGGCCCGATTGCCGGTGAAAACGCAATTGGTCGCGAGCAACACGCCGCCGTTGTTATAGACAGCGCCCCCGTGCGTGCTCAAACCCGTCGTCAGGGTGAGGCTACCCAAACCCAGTTCCGTTCCCGGAGCAATCGTGAACAACCGGCGCTTCTGGTCGCCACTGAAGATCACCTGTCTGCCGGTGGCATTCAGAACCGTATCGAAGACCACATCGATCTCATATTCGAAAAGGATGGTTCCATTGAACGACAGCTGCACCACCCCGCCTCCCTCCATCGCTTTGACCAGGCTGGCAAAACTGGCGTTGGTCACCACACCCGCCGCGCGCAACTGGACAAATCCCGACCCGATCCATCCCATTAAGATCATTGCCAATCCCCGGCGAACGACCGCCGCGAGGATTCCTCTTCCCATCGCTGTATCAAACATGCTCATGCCGCAAGAGACATCGAACACCAAGCTTTTCCGCCGTCCCTAGAAACCAGGTCGGCGAAGTGTTGGCGTTCATTTGTCGAGGTAACGCTCGAATCTGGCAAGCCATTATTATCAAATCGATTTTTTACGACCGTCCCTCGGCCGGCCCCGCCGAGCCCTCCCCCAAATTCACCGTCGGGGGATCCAATCTTTCAGAAGTTGGATCGTGTCCTTCTAGCCAAAGAAGGTTTTTCGAGGACTAATCTCCACTATAAACACCAGGATTTTGTGACAGTTTCTTTGACCCATTCGCCGCTCCCTTGCCGGGCAATTGGGGGTTCTCCTCGAGGACGACTCTCTCAAAGGACCGTGCGCCATCTTGCGTGCGGATTTGAGACTGTTGCCGGGCTTGCCTGAAATCCGACCGGGTGGCATGCTGCGAGTCAGGCCGGTGTGGCGCAAGGGCGCATCCTGACCGCTTATCTCATGCTCACCTTATCTTATTTATGCGAACTGGCAGCCCAATACAGGGAAGACTTGCTTGTTCACGTCAAAGAATTCGATGTGGCCGGCCATTTTCTGGCCTTCAATTCGCGGCCGGCGCTCATGGGGGTCATCAATTTGTCTCCGGACTCCTGGTATCGAGAGAGTGTATGCCTCACGGTCGAGAGCGCTGTTCGGCGGGGACGCGTTCTCACGGCGCAAGGCGCCGACCTGGTCGATATCGGAGCCGAATCCACCCTGGCCCACGCGGCCCGGGTTGATCCTCAAGGCCAGAAAGACCGCCTGCTGCCCATCATCCGCGCCCTTCATGACGCCGGGGTTCGGATCTCAGTGGAAACCTACGAACCGGCCGTGGCCGCCGCCTGCCTGGCCTCCGGGGCTCATGTGCTCAATCTGACAGGGCCCTCCACCCATGAGGAGATGTATCGGCTGGCCTCGGATCATCAGGCGGCCGTGATCATTTGCTATGTGCAAGGGCCCAACGTTCGAGAGGTGGGGGATTTCAACTTTGGCGCCGATCCGATCGAGCAGATGCTCGAGTTTTTTTCTCGCGAATTGGAGAAGGCCGCGCGGGCCGGATTGCACCGCATCTTCCTGGATCCCGGCCTTGGATTTTACTACCGGAACCTACAAGACAGTTCCCTCCGGATTCGCTTCCAGATGAGGACCTTTCTGAACACATTTCGCCTGCGACGGCTCGGTTTTCCCGTCTGCCACGCCTTGCCCCATGCCTTCGAATTTTTCCGAGAGGAAGTGCGGTGCGCCGAGCCGTATTACGCGATGCTCGCCGTCCTTGGCCGCACCGACCTGCTGCGAACCCACGAGATCCCCCGGGTCCGGGCAGTCGTGCAAAGCCTGGATTGTTTCTAAGAGCCTGTTTGAAAATTACAGGGGGTACTGCGGCGAGGGATTTTGGCTGGGGCCAAGGCGGCTTGGGCCGAGCATCCCCGATGGGGGCTGTAAGGTCCAAGCCAAGGCTGGCCCCGGGCAAAAGAGCCTCCGCCCGAAGGGTTTTCGCAGAAATGGCCCCCTGGCTTCGTTGCTCCTCAGTCAAAGATCGGCCAGGGATATTTTCCTTCGTCGCGCCTCGCCATGCGGCCATTTCTGCGAAAACAGCGCCCCTTGGAATTTTCAAACAGGCTCTAAGGCGCGTGCCCGGAGCCGGGAGGCCCTGAGGATGGGCCCTCAAGGGTAACTGTGAAGTTTTTGTTTTGGGTTGTCATCGAGCCCCCTTCGATTACACTCGGCCACCATGTTAACGGTGCTACAGTTAATTTTCTCGCCAGCAAAGACCTGGATGGCTGTTGCCCAGCGCCAGCGCGGCGTGATTTGGATCTTTCTGTTTTCGCTTCTTCCGTTGCTGGTCATAAGTGGAGCGATCGAAGTGTTAGCGCTCATTAAACTCGGCGTGCGCAAGGGGCTGCTGGATCATCCGTCGCTGGTCCCCCAGGAGGTAGCCATTCAATTCGGCCTGATCCAACTCGGGTTAAGTCTGGTGTTGCTATTCGGCGGAGCCAAGTTCGTTCAATGGATCGCCGAAGGTTTTCACTTTTTTCCGCGCTACCGGCAGGTGTTTACCACCTTCGGATTTGGATTGGGCCCGATTTTTCTGATGCGCGCCTTGAATTGTGTGCCGGTGGCTAACACCTGGGTTTGGTGGCTTCTGGGAGTGATCCTCATGGTCTTCGTCCTTTATCAGGGCGTGGCCCTGGTGATGGAACCGGAACAGACCAAAGGTTTCGGCTTCTACCTGCTGAGCACCCTGGCGATGGTGATCATGAGCGGCGTCGCCCAGGCGATTGCGGTCACCGCCCTGCATGGCAAACTGGTGCTCGAATAGGACCCTCGGGCTATGCGGGATTTGCCCCAAACCAAGTCTCCCCAGGCCAGCGCCGTCGAAACTCGCTATATCGTCATGCCGCAGCATGCCAATGATTATGGCATTGCCTTCGGCGGCACTATCATGGCGTGGATCGACATGATCGCCGCCATGGTGGCCCAGCGTCATTGCGAATGCGAGGTCGTCACAGTCAGCACCGATAAAATTACCTTCCTCGCTCCCATTCAGATCGGCGAGCATGTGGTCCTCAAAGGCTGTGTGAACTATGTCGGACGCACCTCCATGGAAGTGGGCGTCCAGGTCACCCGGGAGAATCCTTATACCGGGGAGAGTGTGCGGGCAACGACCGCCTATCTGACTTTCGTTGGCATCGACCGCAACAAGCATCCCACCCCGATCCCCGCTCTGCTCCCTCAAACTCCCGACGAGCGCAGGCGTTTTGAAAATGCCCGCCTGCGCATGGAATCCCGCAAGGAACTCCTGCGCAAACTTAAGCCCCCTACCCTCACGTCCGATCCTCTTACGACTTAGAGTTCAAAAAAACCGAAGTTATTTTTGAACAGACCCTTGGCCCGCAGAATAAATCGCAAGAAATGCTTGCCGGCCTGCGGGACAATGTCCGCCGCTAAATCGCCAGCCCGTTTTTCGTCTCGCATTCTCGGACTAAGCCGTCAAAATCCCCGGGCATGAGTTCGACGTCGTTGTTCGATTTGACGGGAGAAATCGCGGTGCTCATCGGCGGCACGGGAGTGCTCGGGGGCGCGTTGGCCGAGGGTTTAGCTCGCGCCGGCGCGAAAATCGCCTTGCTGGGACGCAATTCCGAACGCGGTCAGGCCCGGATGCAGGCCATCAGAGATCAAGGGGGTATCGCTCAATTCTATGCGGCGGATGCCTGCGTGGGCGATCAGCTCCAGCAGACCTGCGACAGGATCCATCAAGACCTGGGCGCGCCCACCCTCCTGGTCAACGCGGCAGGAGGCAACGATCCGCGCGTCACGGTGACCGCGGATAAGGCCCTGGAAAACATCCGCCTGGAGGACTGGCGTGAAACCTTCGATCTAAACCTGGTCGGAGGGGTCTTGTTGCCGTGCCAGGTGTTCGGTCCGGGCATGGTCGCCCGACGTAAAGGCAGCATCATCAATATCACCAGCGTGTCCGCCCATATCCCCTTGTCCCGCGTCGTCACTTATTCGGCCGCCAAAGCCGCCGTGCTGAACCTCACCCGATTCCTTGCCCGCGAGTGGGCCAGCCATGGAGTTCGTGTGAATTCCCTGACGCCGGGATTCTTTCCAGGCGAGCAGAACCGCCGGCTCCTGTTCAATGCCGATGGAAGCCCCACAGCCCGCGCCCAGTCGATCCTGGGTCACACCCCCATGGGACGCTTTGGCGATCCCTCTGAACTGGTCGGCGCCGCGATTTTTCTCGCCAGCCCGCGAGCCAGCAGCTTTGTGACCGGCGCAGATCTGTGCGTGGACGGCGGTTTCCTCGCACAAACAATCTAGCGAGAGTGAGCCTTGGAGCGCTCCGCGGACTGAAGTCCGCGCTCCGTTACTTTGTAGCCCTGAGCGCGTCTTGATTCCGTCTGACGGTCTAATCGCCCTGTCGAGTGGACATGGCGAGAGCGGGAGTTCGAATGATGCGCTTCGGTTCTCGGAGCGTTTGCGTTTTTTGCTCGGGCACAGGGGCTTTTGACGGGTAGGTCTGATCACGGTTTTCGTTCTGGCCGGTGACCAGTCTCTGGAGGCGGCCTATGACTTCTTTTTGAGACAGAACCTGCGACTGCAATTCCTCGGCGGCCCCTGCGCTTTCCTCCGCGTTTGCGGCCGTCCGCTGGACAACCTGATCAATCTGAGCCACGGCTTGGGTCACCTGGGAAATGCCCTGGCTCTGCTCGGCGGATGCGGAAGAGATATCCGCAATCAGGCCATCGACTTCCCTCGAGCGCGCCAGGATGTTCTGCAATTGCTGTTCCACTTGGCCGGCCTTGTGCTCGACGACTTCCAAGGAGGCATTCAACTGGCCGCTCACCCGCACTCCCTCATCGGTTCGCCCCATGGAAGCCTCGATTTTTTCGGTGGTCTCCCGGGCCGCCATGGCGCTCTTCTGCGCCAGGCTGCGCACTTCGTCAGCCACCACCGAAAATCCCATTCCCGCGTCACCTGCCCGGGCGGCTTCGACCGCCGCGTTTAAAGCCAGGATATTCGTCTGAAACGCGATCTCATCGATGGTCTTGATGATTTTGGACACTTCGTTGTTCGATGCCTTGACGGCGTCCATCGCGGTTTTCATATCGTTGCTGGAGCGCTTGATCGAGGCCATGGCGGCGCTCATTTCGTGCATTTGATGGGCTCCGGCATCGGCGGCCTCGCGAGCCAATCCCGACAATCCCTTCGCCTTGTGGGCGTGTTCGGAGTTTCGTTGGGCCATGCTGGCCATCTCCTCCAGGGAGGAACTGGTCTCTTCCAGCGAGGCGGCTTGTTCACTGGCGCCCTCGGCCAGACTCTGGCTGGATCCGGCGATTTGTTCACTGGCGGACAGGGTTTGGCCGGCCCCATCGGACAAGGCCTCGACCGCTTCGGTGATCGGGCCGGCAATACTCCGTGCGACCCGACGGCTGACGCCCCAGGACAGAAAACCAGCCACCAGCGCCACCAAACCAGTCCATTGAATCATCCGTCTGAGAGCTCCATCGGTCATCCTAAGGCCCTCGGCAAAATCATCCTCGTAAGCGCCGGCCCCAATGACCCAATCCCAGGGTTCATAATACGTTAGGGCGGCGATCTTCATTCGCGCTGTCTTGTCTCCTTCATTCTTCCAGGGATACCGTTCATAAACCACGGAATTATTGGTGGCCTGCAGCGCCTGGGTCACCATCGATTGTATGAACAACCGCCCATCGGCGTCTTTGGCTTCCCAAAGGCTCTCGCCATCCCGCAGGCCATCCTTCGAGACCATATAACGCCCCCGCTGGTCGCCCTTTGCGCCCAGAACAAAAATGTAACCGGTCTTGCCTACGACGCCTTTCATAATGCTCTGACGCAGTTCTTTGTTCATGTCCCTCAGATTGACGCCCGTATATAGCATGCCGATTACCCGTTCATGCTGGGCATCCCAGATGGGTTCATAACCGGTTGCGTTCCATTCTCCGACCACCATCGCCCGCCCCAGGTAAGTCTCGCCCTTCAACACGGCCGAAACGACCGCGTTGGCGCTGCCATCGGCATTCCGATGGCTAATATAGGTCCCTGTAGCCCGCAGTCCCTTCGCGTTCCTCACGCTGCTGCACACCCGGAGCATATCGCCCTCCTCATTGATTCGCTGGAAAATGGTGACGGGATCGCGGGTATAAAACATGACTTCATCCACAACGGGAGACGTCACGTTGGTATCGACATTCTGTCCAAGCCAAGTCTTGCCCACCAGCATCTTGGGCAACGCCACCACACTGGCGTTTCCTGAAATCTGATCAACGGCTTGCCATTCCACGGTCTCCGGGGCAAGGCTGATGCCCCCCAAACGACGAATGGTTTCCCGGCCAACCATCAACCCGTGCTTGAGCCGGTTCCGATTGCGTTCTTCCAAGGCCACACAATTGTTATAAACGCTCTGGGACAACTTCGCCGATTCGGAGGCCGCCTGCTGGTTGACGATCGCGCCAACAGACGATCCCAACCGTTGCTTCTGGAACCAAACCATACCGGTAATGATCCCGGCCACAACAAGGACCGAGGCAAATGCCAAAAGACTGATTTTTGTTTCGATTTTCATAATACCCACGCTTCAAGTTATTCGGACTCACTCTGGGGCTGCATGTATCGCTGTCCTCCTAAGCCCCTCGGAAATAAGTTGGTCCTGCCAAAGCGCCAGGTGAGTTTTGCCCCGCTAGGGGGAAGAGTCCGGACGCCTTGGGTTCTTCCCCAAAGGACGGCGAGATCTCTTAACGCCTCGGTATTCACCTTGAATATCGGTTCCTGTCCAAAAAGCTTTAGTTTTTTCCTTTGGAAGGATCCCGCCAAGTTGGCATACTCGCGCATAAGACGGCCCCGGGAACGGGCAGTTCGCTCCAGGAATCGCATGCGCCAAGACAACATCACGCCACAGGATCGGACGCTGAAAAAGGAACCGGTCTGCGCCACGCAGGCGCCGCCACATTTCATTGCTCTGGACTTCGAAACCGCTGATTACGGTCAGGATAGCGCCTGCGCGCTCTCGATCGTTGCGGTTCATGGAACCACCGTTGTCCAACACGTGACCCGCCTCATCCGACCGCCTCGAAGGAACATCGTCTTTTCCTACCTGCACGGAATCACCTGGAGCCAGGTTGCCGACCAGCCCACGTTCCAGGAACTGTGGCCCGAGCTCAGCCCCCTGTTCGACGGCGTGGACTTCGTCGCCGCCCACAATGCCGGATTCGACCGAGGGGTCCTGTGCGCCTGCTGTCAGGAAGGCGGCTTCGAACTGCCCGGCATCGAGTTCCTCTGCACGGTCAAGCTGGCGCGCCGCGTCTGGAATATCCGTCCCACCAAACTGCCCGATGTCTGCCGCCGGCTCAGCATTCCTCTGAAACACCATGATGCCGCCTCAGACGCCATGGCGTGCGCCCAAATCGTGGTCGAAGCCGTCAAGACGGGAATCGATTTGCGAAAATGTTACAAATCGGGCCATGACGGATCTCGCAAGCTCGGCTAGGATAAGGCCCTATGACCGACGTGGGGCCTTCAAGTTTTTTTAACCGGGAACTGAGCTGGCTGGAATTCAACCGGCGGGTCCTGGAGGAAGTCCTGGATCGCACCAATCCGCTCTTGGAACGTCTGAAGTTCTTCGCCATTTTCAGCACCAATCTCGACGAGTTTTTCGAGGTCCGCGTGGCCGGTTTGAAACAGCAGATCGAATGCGGCACAACCGAATGCGGTGACGACGGGCTCACACCGGCGGCCACTTTTGAAGCGGTGCGAATCCGGGTGCGGGAAATGGTGGACGAACAATATCGCTGCTGGCGGGAGGACCTGGTGCCCGGCCTGGCAGCCCAACAGGTCACCTTTCTCGACGTTCCCAACCTCGCCCCGCATGACAGCGCCTGGATCGACCAGTATTACCGCGCCGAAATCCAGCCGGTGTTAACCCCCATTGCCCTCGATTCCGCCCATCCCTTTCCGTTGGTGTTTAACAAGTCGCTCAACTTGATTGTCGCCCTCGAGGATCCCCGGACCGGCGAGAAAATCGAGCGGCTGGCCATTGTCCAAGTCCCCCGAAACCTGCCCCGCCTGGTCCGGCTTCCCTCCCCCGGCAAACGCCGCGATTTTGTCTTCCTCGGGCGCCTGATTGGCCACTATCTGCACGACCTGTTCCGGGGCATGATCATCCGGGGCCACTGGCTGTTCCGGGTTACTCGGAATGGCGAACTCTACATCGACGAGGAGGAAGTCGATAACCTGATGAACGCCGTGGAACAGGAACTGCATAAACGCCGGCGAGGCGAGGCCATTCGACTGGAAGTCGAGCGAGATTGCCCACAGGCCTTGCTCGCGCAACTCCTGGAACAATTGCATCTGGGTCCCTACGATGTCTACGAGATCGATGGCCCCTTGAATCCAGGCCGTCTTATGACCCTCTACGAGGAGATCCACGCCCCCGACCTTAAGAATCCCCCTTTCCAACCCTGCCGAATCCCGGCCCTGGAAAATGCCCCCGACCTCTTCGCGCAAATCCGCGAACACGACATCCTCCTGCATCATCCCTATGACAGCTTTGAAACCGTGGTGGCCTTCCTGGAGCTGGCGGCGGCGGACCCGAACGTGCTGGCCATCAAGCAAACCCTCTACCGCACTGGTGGAGATTCCCGCATCGTCAACGCCCTGATGCAGGCCGTGAACCACGGCAAACAGGTCACCGCCGTCGTCGAACTCCGCGCGCGGTTCGATGAAGCCAACAACATCGAGTGGGCCCGCCAGCTTGAAATCGCCGGCGTTCATGTGGTCTACGGCTTGGTCGGCTACAAAATCCACAGCAAGATCTGCCTGGTGGTCCGCCGCGAGGACGACGGCATCCGCCGCTACCTGCACCTCAGCACCGGCAACTACAATCCCACCACCGCACGCCTTTATACCGATCTGGGGCTCTTTACCTGCCACCCGGGTTTTGGTGAGGACGCCACCAATCTGTTCAATCTTCTCACCGGCATCAGCCAGTTCCAGGGCATGCGCCATTTCCTGGCTGCTCCCTTTGAATTGCACGGCAAAATGCTGGACCTGATCAAACGGGAAACCCGAAATGCGCGCCGCGGATTGCCCGCGCGAATCGTGGCCAAAATGAATTCGCTCGTCGATCGCGAGATCATTGCCGCCCTCTACCAGGCGTCCCAGGCGGGAGTGAAAATCGACCTCGTCGTCCGAGGCATTTGCTGCCTGCGTCCGCAGGTCCGCGGCTTAAGCTGCAATATCACGGTCCGAAGCATCGTGGACCGGTTCCTCGAGCACAGCCGGATTTTTTACTTCGAAAACGCCTGCCAACCCGAGGTCTTTATCGGCAGCGCAGATTGGATGCCCCGCAACTTTTTCCGCCGCATTGAAATCGTGTTCCCGATTCTCAACGGTGTCGCCCGCGAACGGATCCGCAGGGAAATCCTGGAAACCACCCTGGCCGACAATATCAAGGCCCGTTTTCTCCAGTCGGATGGCGCCTATCAGAGGGCGCCTATCAAGAAGGGAAAACCTGGAATCCGTTCCCAGATCACCTTCATCCAATACGCCGAAACCCAAGGAGACACCTCGCCGGCTACCCGCAAACTCCATCCCCGCTATCCTCGAGTGAAACTGGCCCCCCGCCCGCGCGTTCTCGCCGCCCCCCAAAAGAAGTCCCTCTGAGATCCCGCCCAACACCAGGGAATCCACGGGACCTCACAGGCAACACCCGGAACCGCGTCCGGTATTATCACTTAATCGTAACCTTATCGTCCCGGTCTTGTGACGGAAACCGGCTTTCATCAGATCGGCAAACGCACAGTCATTACGACAATCGTATGATCAGAACCAAACTTCAGAGCTCGCTTGCCAGGCCCAGTCATCAGGTTTTTTTTCACAGTCGGCGCGAAAACGTCGAATGCGATACCATTTCACGCCGCCCCCCTCCATCGACCAATAGCTTTGTTTACCTGATGAAATTGCAGAGTCATTTGCGGTATCGAAACCTTCAAATCCAAAAACCTCGGCTGCCATGGGATTGTTGTTGACCGCACGGCAGGCGGATGGGAAAGGCTTGTTTGGGACGATGTCCGCCTGCCGGATCACCACACCTGCACCTCCTGAGCCTCGAAAATCATCTCCAACAAGCGATCGTAATCGGGATCGTTCGCCGACAAGTCGACCACCCACACCTCAAGCGCCTCGACTTTTGTTTGCTCCCGGATCACACAGGCGCCCAGGCCATCATCCGGGCGCGTCAGGATATGCAAGACCGTTTTCATGCTAAAACCGCAGCACCCAGTTCATCCGCGCGATTTCTCCGGCGAGTTCCGCCATCGTCAATCGACGCCACATCCGCCCTTCGGTTCCGGCGTCTTTCCCTTCAGTCCGACCCGCATCCTCGGTAATCACCCAGGGGCATTCGCCACGGCCCAAAATCATCCGCAAATAGTGGTCCAATTCCTCTCCATCACAAAAAGCACCCAGATCATCGCCAGCTAAAGCACAAGCCGGCCCGATCAGACAGAGCTGCACATGGATGTCTCGCCACGCCCCCACCCCCGCCGCCACCCGCACGGCCTCCGCCGGACGGGGACTGGTCGTGGGATCGCTCTCAATCAGCACCAACAGCCGGGAATGACATAAGTCCGTCATCGGAATTTAAGTAAAACAGACAAATCGATCGACGTTCCGCATGAGGTCGCTCACCACCGAGAGCCCGCCAAACACGGCCTGAGATCCCAGCGGGATGCTCCGGCGCCTCGCCCCATAGGCACAAGCCCAAAGCCTGAGCCCCAACCCTTTCAACGTCTCCATCCGGGGATGCCCTAAACCCGTGACTGCATCATCCAGACAATATAAATAAACCACCACTCCCCGCCTCAGGCCGGTTTCGGCCAGGGCCAGGGCGTGATCAAAATTTCTCTGATGCGGCGCCGCCGCCACCAGAATGCCTAGTTTATGCCCGGACAGGTTCATCGAACCCCAATATATCTCATCGATCCAAAACCGGAAACCTAACCAAGCGTTCCCAACACTTGAGGACCTTCGTATTTGCCCTGCCTATTCGCGTTGATTGGAGTCCATTCGCGGTTAAGTCGTTTGATTTGCGGTTCACGGGCGGTTCGTTAGCCTCGACATTCGGGGGGCACGAATCATACCATGAGCCTTATGCGTGCATCACCCTTGTTGTGCGGCTTCGTCGCCGTGCTGATTCTGGGCCGAACCGTGCTAGCCTCCGAGTATGACCTCGTGGTGTATGGCGGCACTTCCGCGGGCGTCATCGCCGCCGTGCAAGCCCGGAAGATGGGCAAGACCGCCATCCTCGTCTGTCCGGACAAGCACCTGGGAGGGTTGACCAGCGGGGGGCTGGGCTGGACGGACACCGGCAACAAAGCGGTCATTGGCGGCCTGGCCCGAGAGTTTTATCATCGTGTCTGGAAACATTACCAGCAGCCGAACGCCTGGCTATGGCAAAAATCCGAGGAATATGGCAACCGCGGACAAGGCACACCGGCCATCGATGGCAGCCAACGCACCATGTGGATCTTCGAACCTCACGTCGCCGAGAATATTTTCGAGGATTTGATCCGGGAATATGAGATTCCCGTCCGGCGGAACCAGTGGTTGGATCGCGAACGCGGCGTCCACAAAACCGGCGATCGCATTACGGCCATCACGACGCTCAGGGGCCAGACCTACCGTGGACGGATGTTTATCGATGCCACGTATGAAGGCGATCTGATGGCGGCCGCGGGCGTCGCCTACCACGTGGGACGCGAAGCCCAAAACGTCTATGGAGAACAATGGAACGGCGTGCAAACCGGCGTGCTCCACCACCGCCATCATTTCGGCGTGCTCAAGAAGAAAATCAGCCCCTATGTGATCCCCAACAATCCGCAAAGCGGCGTGGTGCCGCGCGTGAGTCTCGCGCCCCCCGGCCGTTACGGAGAAGGCGACCGGCGCATTCAAGCCTACTGCTTCCGCTATTGCGTCACCGACCATCCCGGCAACCGGCTCCCCTTCCCCAAACCTCGCGGCTATGATCCCAAACAATATGAACTCCTCCTTCGGATCTACGAGGCGGGCTGGCGCGAGACTTTCGACAAGTTCGATCCTGTTCCCAACCGAAAAACCGATAGCAATAATCACGGGCCATTCAGCACCGACAACATCGGGTATAATTACGATTATCCCGAGGCCTCCTATACCCGCCGCCGGGAAATCATCCGCGAACACGAAACTTACCAGAAAGGCTGGCTTTACTTTATCGCCAACGATCCTCGCGTGCCCGCCGAAGTCCAAAAACAGATGCGCCAATGGGGCTTGCCCCAGGACGAGTTCAAAGACAACGGCCACTGGCCCCACCAGCTCTACATCCGCGAGGCGCGACGCATGATCGGCCTTGCCGTCATGACCGAAAACGAGCTCCTCCGCAGGCGCCCCACGCCCGACTCGGTCGGCATGGGCTCGTATACCATCGACTCGCACAACGTTCAGCGCTACATCACCCCGGAAGGCTGGGTGCAAAATGAAGGCGATATCGGCGTGCCCACCCCTGGACCCTATGCGATCTGCTACGGCGCCCTCGTCCCCAAACGCGGACAATGCGCCAACCTCCTGGTCCCCGTCTGCCTATCCAGCTCGCACATCGCCTTCGGCTCCATCCGCATGGAACCGGTCTTCATGATCCTGGGACAATCCGCCGCCACCGCCGCGGCCATGGCCATGGATGCCAACCTGCCGGTCCAGGATATCCCCTACCCGAACCTCCGCGAAAGACTCCTGCAAGACGGTCAAATCCTGGAATACAATCCGTGACCGGATCAGAACTTAGGGTCCGTGAAAAAATAAAATCGGAATTTATTATTGCACGGACCCTTAACAACAGGCTCTCCAGCCAAACCCAGTGCCGACAGGGACGATCAATCCTCGACCAAATAACGGTCAAACCAGTCGGCAAACCGGTGGACATCGAACATCATCGTCAGCCAGCCATGCTTGCCGCCCGGATGAACCACCAACTGAACCGTCCGGCTGCTGGCACGCGCCTTTTCCAGAAACCACTCCGATTGCTCAAGGGGGGTGAGCGTGTCGGCGTCACCGTGGTAAATCAACACCGGGGGGAGATTGGTGGAAACATGATAAATGGGTGAAGATTCACGCCCGATAACCTTCCAGGCCGCCAGGTTGGTTCCCTGGGGGCCAAAAGCACGACGAAATGTCTTGGGCGGCCCGCCGTCCCCCAGGTTCTCAGTCGACTTGCCCAGGTTCAGCAAGTCGGTCACCGGAAAGAAAATCGCCACCGCCTGGACTGCGCTGCTTTCCCGATCGATCGGATCCGGGGCGTCGGCCGAACCCGGTCCGCCCCGCGTGGCCAGCATCAGGCTCAAGTGTCCTCCGGCGCTGCCACCCGTGACTCCCAACCGTCCAGGATCAATCCCGTAGTCTTTCGCATGATGCCGGACAAACCGAACCGCCCGGTGCATGTCCTGAATGATCTCCATCACAGAGGACTCGGGCTGCGAGACATGGTAAACGGCAAATACGGTATAACCGCGGCGCAGCACCGGCGCCACAATCCACTCGCCCAGGCTGCCCGAGGGACCCGATTTCCATCCGCCGCTGACTAGCACCAACACGCCTTTGCCATTCGGTTTCGACGGCTTGAGAACATCCAGGACCAGACTGTGTTCCCCTCTCCGGCCATACTCGATGGCATTCTGCCTTTGAACCGAGGGGTGGAAATACCACCAGAAGGCAGCCGATCCCAAGGCAATCACCAGCACAAACGCAAGCCCAATCCAAAGGATCCCCCATAGAAACCGGCGAATGGTCATGGCCCAATCCTAACCCGATCGCCTGCCGATGGCGAGCCCGCGATTCAGATGTCCGATGCGGTAAAAACAGCACTTCCAGTAACCGTGAAGCGCGGCGCGCAAGACTCAAAAATCTGCCCATCAAATCAGTTCGATGGGATTGGCGTAGACCCAGGGCGTCCACTCTCCCCGAATCCACAACTCGGCTTCGACACGGTATTTGCCCGGCCCGGATGGCTTCCACTCGACGGTGCGACCTTCCTCCTGATGGACCACTGTGCCGTCTTTGACGACGGTAAAGCGGCACAAGTGCGGGGACGCGGCGCGCAATGTCACCTCCGGAGAAAACCAAAAGGCCTCGCCCATGACCGCACGACCGGTTTTCCCCTCGGCCCACCACAGAAATCCGCTGCTGTCGGCCACAAGATCAAACCCCACAAAGGCGCGGCCGGCCTTGAGCGCGTCCAGGATGGAAGCCTCATCCAGCCGGCGGGCGAGCACATGCGTGGTGACAAACCGCGTCATGCGTTCGTAGGGATCCAATTGAAAATGAAAGAGCATCTTCCCCGGCTGCAGGCGTCCGAAACAGAGACGAGCCAGAAACCGGGTCACCGCGTTGAGTGGGATTTCCCGGAGAGTCTCCGGGCTGGTATCCTCGATTCGAAGAGTTCCGAGATCGGTGTAGAACCCACGCAAACCGGCATTCTGATGGCAATCGTTTCCCGCAATCCCTGTAAAATGCCGCGTGCGATTGCATTCGTCCCAACGCCGCAAGTTTTGGATCGGGCGATCAAAAATCAGCCGCATCATATGATCGGGATACCGCCGATAGTTGACTAACAAGTCCGGCAGCAAGGCTGAAAAACCGTCGCCGGTGTCCTTGAAATCGGCGTGGATATTGTAAATCTCCATTCCTGTCGCCTCCAGGCAAGCCCAATCACGGTCTTCTTCGGGATGCGCAAAAAAGAAGATCCCCCCGTGGGCGACGATTTCCGAGATCAATTGACGGGTGGGATCCTCGTTGCGCAGAACGGTTCCCGCGGAAACGCCGAACGGCATGATCCCTTCTTTCATCTCGAAACCGGGAATGAAAAGTTTGCCTTCGTGAATCCCGCGCCACTGAACGCTGAAATCCGCCACGCCCTTATCGCAATGATCGGACAGACAGATAAAATCGCGTCCGGTCTCTTGCATAACCCGCAAGATCTCCGGGAAGGGCACTTCGCAATCATGCGACAACTCGGAATGAGAATGGATGATGCCTCGAAACTCGTTCCAGCCGCTGACTTCGGTCACGGGCTGTCGATCGGCCCGGATCGCAGCCCAAGCGGTTGCTTCGGCCGGAAATTGAACCAGGCGATGATACAACGCGCCTCGCAACCAAAACGCCAATCCCCCTCCCACCAGCAAGAGAACCGCCCCGACAACGAAAAGAGCCCACCGCAGGAACCGCCTGAGGCGCCTCCGGGGCGGTTGCGCTTGAGCATTCTCGATCATCGTTCGACCAGACCGACCTTGGCCAAATAAATCGAAGTCTTGCCTTCGTGTGACGAGTAATAACTGACCCACAGCGTGTCATCGTGCCACACCAACCCCGGATAACTGGTGTCTCCGCCCGAGGGCAAAGAGAGCAGTTCGCTCAGACGCCCGCGCCGGACATCCACCGCGACCAGGGCCGTGCGCGCCTTCGGGGTGTAAAGCCGCACCCCCGCCACCAAGGTGCCTCCCGGAAGCCGAACCAGTTGCGGACCTCCGATCTTCACCCCCAGGTCAGCCCACGCCCAGTCACGATACGGCGGCCGCGACGTTCCCAACTGCCCCGTCCCGGGATTGCCGTCGCGGCGCAGCAGACAAACTGCGGTTTCGTCAGGCAGAAAAACCAGTCCGCTCTCGTTCGGCTGGCCCTGGTCAAAGAGTTTAGGCACCCAACTCTCAAATGCCCGCCCGTTTGAACTGCGATACAACCGAGTACTTTTCTCCCCGAGTGTGTCATAGCCGATTCCCCACAGGACCTCACGATTCCAAGCCGTCCGCCACAACCAAAAATTCGGTTCTCCAATGTCCACCGGCGCGCTCCACTGGCGGGCATCCCGGGAAAACCAGGCCCGGGTTTGGTGCTTGGCCGATGCCGGCGGACGCAGCGCCGCCGCCGCCGAAAGCATCAATTCCCCGGAAGGCCCTTGAGTAATCTTCGGATCCCGAAGATCCGCATCCGCACACTCAATCCGCGCCACCGAATCCCAACGTGCGCCGTCCGCCGATGCGAGCACGCGGATGGCTCCGTCCGGTGATACATGCCCCTGCCCCTCCCGGAACACGCAGAGCCACTCGTTCCTGAACCGAATCAGATCGGTGAAGGCGTTGTGGGGCGCGCCATCCCAGATCTTTCTGGATTCAATCAACTCGGCCACTGGCTGAGGCTTGTATCCGACCCGCTGAAATATCTCCTCGAGACGAACTGAGTCGCCCTGGCGTCGCTTGCTTTCATCGGCCGCCTCCATGAACGCCAGGATTTCCAGGGTTTCCTCCGGGGACACGGGAGCCACTCCGGTCTGGAAAAACCGTACGACCTCGGCCACCATCGGCGCGTATCCGTCATACGCCCCCACGGCTATTTCTCCCTTTTCTCCCCGGGCCTTGCCTCCGTAAGCCTTGCTTTCCCGATAAATCCCTGTCCGCCCGCCCTTCCATGTCCCGACCACTTCGATCAAACCGTTGGTCGTCTGAGAGCGTTTCACGGATTCGCAGCCGGTTTTCATCACGGTAAACAAGGATTCCACGCCATGAATCCCATACCAGAACAAGTCCGGATGCGTGGGTTCCAATGCGCAAGGGCTGGTGGTCTCCGCCTCCAGCACCCGGCCCACCTCCCCGCGCCGGGCGGCTTGCGTGCCCTTGGCGTAGCGCAACGACGAACAACTGAACACCGGGACGCGAAACTCGCGGGCCAGCTCAAAGATAGCGACCGCATCCCGCAAGGAGGCCGCCATGGGCTTGTCGATGAACAACGGTTTCCGCGCCAAAATCACCGGAACCGCCTGGGCGAGATGCGGTCGTCCATCCACGCTCTCCAGCATGACAGCGTCCACCTCGCCGCATAATTCCTCGATGGTGGCGCAGAGCTTCACCCCATGTTTCTCCTGCAACTCTCGAGTGTAACCGTCCACACGCGATCGGCTGGCCTCCAGATCGTAACTGCCCCCACGAAAGGCGGCAACCACCCGGGCCCCTGGAATGTGCTGGGCGTGATTCGGGTCGTTCAGCAACTGGGTGAAGGCGGTCACATGCGAGGTGTCGAGTCCCACCAGGCCAATCCGGAGATCCGCGGCCCCGGCCCTCGACAAAAGACCCGTAAGCACAAAACCCGCAACGATCAGATGGCGTTTCATATGCATTGGACAAAAGACTACTTGGTTTTCGATTCAGGCTGCTCGAACATCCTATCGCCTCGGTCGCACGATGGCAACCGGCGGTTTCCAGAAGAAAACGGTTGTGGTTTTGGGCCGCCTGCGGCATACATGCCCCATTCGGATATGCATTACCTGATGGCCGGTTTGATTGGCCTGGCGAGTGGCGTCGCCAGCGGATTGTTTGGCGTGGGGGGCGGCATCATCATGGTGCCCGCCATGATGATGCTGATGGGCGTCCCCATCAAGACCGCCGTGGGCACCTCGCTCGCAGTCATCATCCCGACGGCCGTCATCGGCGTATCCAAACATTTCCACCAGCAAAATGTCAGTCTGCCGTTGGCCCTGTCGCTGGCCCCCACCGCCCTGATCGGCGGCTACATGGGCGCCTGGCTGACCACCCTGATCGATGCCCCGCAACTCAAACGCGCCTTCGGCGCCTTCCTCGTCCTCGTCGGCCTGCGCCTGCTCTGCTTCAAAGGCTGACGGTCACCAAGAGATCTATCCGCAGAGAGGATATAAAACGTAAACCGCGCTGGACGGAAAGTCGGGCAGTGGGAAATCTGCGGTTTGTGGAGAGTATTTAGCCGCTGATCTTGTGTCGGCGCGGGACTGAAGTCGTGCGATCCGCGGACGCACATTTCAGGATTCTCCAGGAGCCCGCCATTGCATACGGGCCAAAAGCAAACCTAATCAACGTCCCTCAGAGCCTGTTTGAAAATTCCAAGGGGCGCTGTTTTCGCAGAAATGGCCGCACAATCACCTCCGAACCAATGGTCTACCTTGGCGACAGTCGATCAGGAAGCACAGCTTTCATGGCACAATTGATGCTCCTTAGTTCCTATGAATGTTAGAAAAAAAGGATTCACCATGACCTCGTCGCTTTTTCGATACGCTGCGGGGGTTACAAGGATATCGTCGGTGGTATTGTTTTTACTGGCCTTTTGCGCTGATACGCAGGCTCAATACTCGTATACGATCACCAACGGATCTGTCACGATAAACCAGTACACTGGTTCTGCGGGCATTGTTCCCATTCCAGGCGCGATTGAGGGTTTGCCAGTGACAAGCATTGGGGAAGAAGCCTTCTGCTGCAATGCCGGTGTGGTCAGTGTGGCGATCCCCAATAGTGTCATCAGCATCGGTGATGCAGCGTTCATCAGCTGCTCAAACCTGACGAACATTACAATCGGGAACCACGTGACCACCATCGGAAATAGGGCATTCCTTTTCTGCACAAGCCTCGCCAGTGTCACCATCCCCAACAGCGTGACCCACCTCGGCGACTGGGCCTTTTGTGATTGCAGCAGCCTGACGGAGCTGATCATCCCGAACAGCCTAATCCAAATTGGATCCCAGGCATTCGATGGCTGCATTCAACTGACGTACTTCACGATCCCCAGCAGCGTCTCCAACATCGGCATGGAAGTGTTCCGACGCTGCACTAACCTTACTCTCATTACGGTCGATGCCGGAAACACCGCTTACAGCAGCCTGGACGGAGTCTTGTTCAGTAAAAGCCAGACTACACTGCTCCAATGTCCCGGAGGCAAAGCTGGAAGCTACAGCATCCCCAACGGGGTGACCAACATCGATCGAGCGGCCTTCGCCGGGTGCGTCAGCCTGACAGATATTCTCATCCCGAACAGCGTAAGTGAAATCGGATCCATGGCGTTCTACGGCTGCGCCCAACTGACAAACATTGCGATCCCGAGCCGTGTCTCCAACATCGGCCGGGAAGCGTTCCGACTCTGTAGCAACCTTGCGTCCATTACAGTCGATGCTTCCAATATGGCCTATTGTAGCCTGGATGGAGTCTTGTTCAACAGGAGCAAGACAACGCTTGTCCAATACCCGGCCGGGAAAACCGGAAGCTACAATATCCCTGAGAGTGTGACGAATCTGGATTACGCGGCCTTCGCAAACTGCGCCACCTTGACTGGTGCGGCGATGCCGGAGAGCATCACTCGAATCGGCGACATGGCATTCGAGGGTTGCACGAGCCTAACCAACATCATTATCCCCGATGGCATAAATGACCTTGCCCGATACGTGTTTCGCTGGGCTACCAACCTGACCAGTATAACAATCCCGGCAAGCGTGACCAACATTGGGTTCGAGGCATTCAGCCACTGCGGCAGTCTGGCCAGCTTGTTTTTTGAAGGTAACGCTGCCAGCCTTGATGGATCGATTGCGTTCTGGGATACCCACGCCACCGTTTACTACGTGCCAGGAACCACAGGCTGGGGCCAAACGTACGGCAATCTACCAACCGTGCCGTGGAATCCCTTGGATCAATCCTGCCGCGCGGACTCCGGTGTGCGGAAGAGCGGTTTTGGCTTCACCCTTACCTGGACGGGCAACAACAGGGTGGTTGTGGAATCGTGCACAGATTTGGCTAAGCCTGCTTGGACTCCTGCGGGCACCAACATTCTGATCGGCGGCACTTCCTATTTCAGCGATCCCGAATGGAGCAATTATCCCAGCCGTTATTATCGCCTCCGTTCATTCACAAGTGATGGGCAGCCACGCTGAAATTCTTCTTTCTGATGAGGAAGGAGGATGAGTCTATGACTATCATCATCTCGGCCACAAAGTCACGCCTTGGCGACAGTCAAATGTCACGGACTTCTAGCCAGCCTTTTAAAACGAAAAAACTGGATTGGCCGAGTGTTGATGTCGGTATAGGTATACAGACCTCGGGCATCAATAGTTCCTGTAGATATGGGTTCCCAAACCATTAGGTTTGTCGAGGATTGAAACTCGATCTTCTCACCGGGATCTCCAATGGCCATGTAGGCGGTCCATCCCTGTCCACGCTCCACCAAAACACTCCACTTGGCATAAGCCACAAAGTCAATGTTGGTGACTGGCCAACTCCCGGTGACCTCCCGGGATGCGGGAAGAAACAGGTAACTGCTTGAAGCCGGCCGGACCGTGTAGGTTCCCTCAAAGAGCGATTCGATGGTGTAAGAACCGTCAGCCCGCAGCGTAGTCTGGCGCGATCCGACAAATACAATCACCAGGCCTGCAACCGCCGTGTCCAAGAGACCAGATACCTTCCCGGAAATGGCCAAGGTCGGAGCCTGTTCAAAGGCGCCAATATCATGCGCACGGCTGAACGGACGAGGCACACCCCGTTGGTCGTTCGAGAGCACATCCGATTCCGGCCCGGCGTCAATCGCAGGACTGCCATTCAACAAGGGGACGGTGAAGGTGCGGCCTCCATGATCTCCCCAAATTCCCAGCCGGGGATCCGTATTGTTCCGACTGGAGCTATGGTTCAGAACAAGGCTGCTGTCTGAACTCAGGTTGTAGCCCTGGTCGATGACTAATCCAACACAATTGCTACTTCCGTTATCCTGGTTGAAGATGGACGCAAAAAGTGTTGTTGGCTGAGATGCATAAATGGCACTGCCGAACGGCAATCCATCAGGCTCGCGATGCCCTCCAGAAGGATTCGTGCTATCACCGCCAACGCCTCCGACGGCACTGTTTCTATCGAATGTCGAGAAACGGATATCGGCCAGGCCGGCGCTGTAAATCGCACCACCATACGCATCGCCCCCCGGGCTAATGCCATTGAGTGGGGGTTCGATACCCGGTCCACCCCGCGCGGCGTTTAAGGCAAATGTGCAATTGACGATCTGCAGGGTGTTCTCACTATAGACAGCACCGCCCTTCCCTTCTCTTCCGCGGATGTTGGGCACATTCCAGTAACTAACCCCGCCTGCGCCAATGGCCGAATTGTCGTAGAAGGAACAACCCACAAAAACGGTCGGCCCGACACAATGCACCGCTCCTCCGGTCGCAGGCCCGGAATAATCATATTTCTCCTGCCATCCCCAGGTCAGATTACCGATGAACATGCAATTGGTGGCATATAGCTCCGCCGTGCTGTAAATGGCACCGCCCGATCTCGCGTTTTGATAAGGTGGACGTTTTAGATATGAGGTGATGTGCGGAGTCTGCACCGGTATGGGAGACGAGTTGGTGGCAAACACACAACCTCTGAGAATCGCAATCCCCTGGTCGAGAAAAATGCAGCCCCCCAGGAAGTCCGCAATCAAAGGCGATTGGGCGAGGTAATTCTGAAACTTGACGTTGTCCGCCATCAAAGTCGTATTCATGCCATAGATGACACCCCCAAGTGCGGGGCGGCGAACCTCTGACCCCAGGTGGTTATATGTGCCACATTGGATGGTGATATCCGAAAAACTGACATTCGAGAGGCTCAGACTTCCGTGATCGAGACAAATGCTGCCCCCTTTGATCGAGGATACGACCAACTCGAAGGATCCGTATGGGGCGAGTATTGTGCTGCTTCCTCTAAAGGAGGAGTTTTCTATGCGCATCGATCCCCCCTGGCTTAGAATATCCCCTCCCGTTGCGTGCCCACCGCCACCCCCTTCTGTCGCACGGTTCTGAACAAATTGACAATCGCGAATGATGATATGCCCTGTTTGATTGAGGATGGCTCCCCCGCCTGCCGAACACGTCTCTCTTCCGGGCCCCCTCCCGTCATCATGGCCGTGGGCTAATGTCAGTTGCATTAATTCGAGGGTAACATTCGTTGTAACAACGAAAATCCGGGTCACGTCGTCCCCGCTCAAGGTAACATCATATCCAGAGGCATTAATCGTGGCGTTTGTCGAGACGCTCAAAGCGGTCTTCAAGTGCACGGTTCCGTTGCATGCGAATCGGATCTCCCCTCCCCTGCTCACAGCAGACCTCAAACTTGCTTCATCACAGTTGTCCAAAACGGTCTGCGCCATTCCCTTGGGAGAATGCGCTAAGAAGAATATCATCAGCAGGTCGATCCAGTAGACAAAGCGATCGATGCTCGCTCCGGATTCTGGCAAGTTGATAGGGTTGGTTTTCATCTCAAAACCCTTGCAAGTGATTTATGAAAAGTCAATCCATCTTACGCGCACTATCGGCCCGTGCTTGTTTTGATTTGTTTGACAAAGCGGCAACCGGCAGACATCCTGTCCTGTCGTAACCAGCTAGCAAGCATGCTTTTGCAGCTTTCGTGCCGAGGCGTGTTGCTAGGAATGTCGAAATTTTTATTATGGCCTTTGCACTATGAATATTGCGCACCTGATCTTGCGTGAAATTGATAAAATCAGATTTTGCGCCATCTTCTCAATTGCCCTCGCAGCTACTCCCGCTCTGGCACAAACGTTCACGGTGGGAATGACGAGCACGCCGGATTCCTATAATACCATTGCCGGTCAAAGTTTCACCCCAACGATCTTGGGACCTGATGGATCCGGAACGCCTCCTGGCCCTTCGGACTTGGTGAACCTGATGTCCTTCACTTTCGCGTTTAATACCACCGGCGAAATCATTGTCCCCGAAACTCTCTACATTGTGCCCGACTCCCTCATTACGTCCGGCATGAGTTTGAGCACGGCCATTTCACACGCAATCTACAGCACTTCGGACTACAGTGATATTAATGCAAATCTCTCTTTCGGGGGCTACAGCACGAGGACCTTCAACTTCACCTCGGGCGTTGAACTCACTGCCGGCACAACCTATGCCGCGTTATTGGAGAGTCTGGCCGACCTCAGGCAGGTGGCAACCACCGCGGATACAGCCTACACCGGAGGCATGGAATACTGGAGCAACTGGGGCGATGTCTTGAGCGGCGACGGCCCGGACCCGGATTTCTATTACGACGCTTCTTTTTCGGCGAGTTTCGCGGCCGTTCCTGAACCCCGAAGCACCGCCATCCTTGTCGCCACGGCCTTGCTGGGATTCGCAACGATCCGGCGTTTTTCGCGTCCGACTGTCGCCAAGTGATAGGGCTGAATAGCAATAGGTTAGGCGTTTTACTGGTCAACTGTTAGCCTTTAGACGCATTTTTTCCACCTATTTTTTAGGTGTGAGTGGCCTTGGACAGGCTACCACGAGATCATGGGGCTTCGACGGCGGTATCGGCTGATTGACCTGGATCGCTTATGTTGGCGTCTGCGCACTGATCGTCTTGACGACTTGAGGAAGAACCTGGCGGCCAGCCTTGAGGAAAGGATCCGGAGAGCGGAGGCAAAACGTGAACCGTGCTGGACGGAGAGTCTGGCAGTGGGAAGTCAGGGTTTTGTTGAGAGGATTAAGCCGTTGGTCCTATCCCGGCGGGATACCGAGATTGTCCAATCCGTCGACGAAAACTACTGGACTCTCCAAGAGACGGCCATTCCTTACGGGCCGAAAACACACTTAAGAAACTCCCCTAAAACCTCAGACTAGTTCACTTTTCTGCGCAATCATCTCGGACCCAATAAAATGCCTTGGCGACTGTCGATTGGCGTTGTTGAATTGCGGAGCCAGTTGGCGTATGTAAGGCGCGTTGTTCGTGCGGATGATTGTCACGGGGAGTTACGGTTATGAAGATGAATCGTCTTAAGATCAAACGGAACTGGATTATGAACGGGAACCGGCACCTGATCAGCCTGGCGGTGTTCATGTTGTTCGCGGGGAACGGGTGGTCAGACCAGCTTCTCGAGTTTGATTTCGCACGCGACCTGGGTCCCACGCGAAAAGCCGCGCAAATCGCGGTCGCAACGCCGGTGCGGGCCGTGTTCTCAACGGCCGTCCGTGACCTGGTGACCGAATCCGTCCGCGCATCAACCTGGCAATCGGACTCGCCGGTGAACTATCTGCGATTCTCTTTCGCCATCGAAGCCGGTTACGTCCTGGAAATCAGCGCGATTCAGTTCGACTTCATGAGCCAGCGAAGCGGAACCTCAGCCCATGGTCCCAATCAATACGAGGTCCTGGTCGGCATCAACGGCGGCCCGTTCCACAGCATGTCGGCAGGCTGGAAATCGCTCTCGGCGGACGGGGCCTGGCATCGAGGCCTCAAGGCCGCAAACGGCGGAAAATCGCTCACCAATCTGAGCGGTTACGTGACGGTCGCCCTCGCCGCCAAGGGAGCCACGGACAAAACCTCGCGCTGGTATCTGGATAATCTGGTTGTTTCAGGCCAATTGCGGGCGCAGAGCCGGACTCCCGTGGCGCCCCGCTTGACCGCACTCGCCCCTCAAAACCAGATTCGCATTTCCGGCGTTACCTCAGACCAGTTTTACTCCCTCCAACGTGCCTTGGACTTAGCCGGCCCTTGGCATTGGGTCCCCGGGGCCATCAACCTGTCCTCGCCCGGATCAGAGATCTCGGCCGACCTCCATGGATTCAGCGGGCCACGGTTATTTGTGCGGGGCATCACGTCCTTTGACCGCCTGCCATCCGGCGAGGTCGATGGTTTTTGGCGGATCATGTCCCCGAACACGCTTTTCAGCAATGGCGTCATCCGATTGGTCCGAACGGGAAGTGTGATGTCGTTTGAAGAACGCCTCTTGGGCAGGATCGACGGCGAGGAATTTTCAATTGCGGAGGATGCAACGGCCTGGATGACCGGCACGATAATCGGCGCCGCACTGAACGGTCGGTATGCGGTGCCGTTGTCGGGCATGGCGGCCACGAACGATTATGCGGCGACGCGTTATACGGGGCCCATGTATGACGTCTGGCAGGGCACGAACGCCCTGACCGCCAGCCAATACTATGATCCGGGCGCCTATGGCTACACGTGGATTGGCCAGGGCAATACCACGGCGACTTTCACCGTCAGCCAGCCCTATCTGGTGGTCTGCGCCAACACCCTCGCGCCAATCGATGCCCTCGAAGGCCCGAATGGGGGATTTGTTGACGACACGACCGTCTTGTCGAATTGGGTCGGAAATGCGACTTCCCCGGAACTCCTCAAAGGCACGCCGGATTCAAAGGCCGCTGGAGTTGGCAGTTATTTTTCGGGCCGGGCCTATCGCGGTTACGCGGCCTTCGGGCCTGTAAGTTGGAACTCGCTCACCGTCCACCTGGGTTCACTGGATGCCCCAACGAATGATGTCAGCAGTCCAATCCCGGCAAATCTGCTGCGTCAAACGTTTTACCTTGAACACGACTCGGACGGGACCGTCCCCACGACGGACGCCGAGATCGCGCTTGTTTTCGAGCCCAAGGGAGTCGCTCAGTTGTACTTTGCCTTCCCCGATTACGCCCTCGCGTATCGGGGCTCCTACGCCTACACCAACGGGCAGCTGTCCCTCAAATTCACCGATGCGGATTTCAATCCCAATGTCCGGTTCGCGATGGACCTGGCCAGCCCCAAGGTCAGCATGCCGTTTGATGTCTTCACGCCGGGCTCGGCGGGGCCGTCTGTCTGGCGTCGGGAGGAAAGCAGCCTATCGCATACCCTATGGATGATCTTCGCCGCGGCCACCATCAATGAGCAACTGCCGATCGACCAGGCCTTGGGACGAGCCCGGGCCTACGCCGATGCCCTTGTGGCGGGCCCCGGACGGCTCGCCCCCCAGAACAGCCCGCAGTATCCCCTGCTGCTCAGCACCGAAGCCCTGGGTGATGGGGTGCGTCTGAACTACGACTTTGGGGATGGTTCGGTAACCTCAGTCGATGTGCAACTCGTCGGGCGCTCAAAAGGCGCCACCAGTAAAGCCCTGGCCACTTCACCCCTGTATGCCGATCCGCGCGTCCATCTGAACGTGACAACCGCCTTCGATGGTTCCGGCGATCCGGCGCAAAAATCGGCCCTGTTCGTCGTTCCTTTCTATACCAAACGCATGCTGTCTTGGAATCCCTTTGATCCGGCCGCGGCATTCGATAATGACCGCGTCCTCCTGGGCCTGGATGGAATCCGGCAGAAACTCGCCGACAAAGGCTATGACGTGAGGCAGTTGCTCGACGAAGAAGTGTCGGTCATCAACCTGATTCGCGAACTGACATCCTCGCCCGGGCTCATCTACCTCAGCACACACGGGGGCACTGACGGGCGGTTATCGACCGGAACCTATCTGGGCACTCAGTGGAGTGAAAAGCGCGCTTTCGAAGAATACGCTCGCCAAAAACAGCTCCTAACCGAGGCCGGATACGGCGACCTCCTCCTCCATCGTTACCATGGAGAATCCCCCTTGGGCATTGCCAGCATCCACAATGGCATGACAAAGAAATATTTGCTCGGCATGGTCGCCATTAAACCCGGATTCTGGGATTGGCTGCGAACCAAGGGCGTCAACTTCGGATCGAGCCTGGTCTACGTCGGCGCGTGTCAAACCAGCGAAACCCCGTCCCTGCGCGACGCCATCCGCGCCCGGGTCCTTTTCTCCTATGACAGCGAGGTCACCGGTCCCACGGTCGGCGCCGTGGGCCGGTATTTGACGGAGAGCCTGGCGCGCAAAACACGCACCGCCGAGGAAACCTACTACAACCTTCGCCGGGTGGTCACCACCGGCCAGATGATCTATGCCGAGGACGCGCGCCTCAACGGCTACACCGATTGGTGGGATGGCTCGACCCTCGTGGATCATTTCCATGGCTATGCCACCCTGGGCCCCAACAGCACCTCCGGCCCCGATGGCATCATGGAACTGAATCAAATCGGATGGCTCGGAGCGGCCTCCGCCGGCCAAGTGGCTGCAGGCGATGTCTGGTGGCTCCTGTTCGGCAGCCGGTGGAGCCAAAATGCCGAAAGCGGCGCCAATAGCGTCAAACGCTGCTGGGACGAATACTGGTCCTCGGGCCGCAACGCCGGGCTCAGTGACACCTTCTGTCAGAACTGCTCTCCCGGCCCCGTGCCCAACGAAAACGAGGTGGCCTATGCCATCTACCTCCTCACCGGTCAATGGATGCTCCCATTCAACGGCATCAGTACCCCCCGCTGGACACTCCACGACGGCGCCCCTTGAGTCCAGTTCCTTTTGTGTGAAGGCGTGCCACCGCCCCGGGGCTGACTGTCGCCAAGTGATACAATTGTATAGCAATAGGTTAGGCGTTTTACTTGTCAACTTTTAGCCTTTAAACGTGTTTTTTCCACCTATTTTTTAGGTGTAACGCATTAATAATCTTGCTAGAGTTCTGGCATGACAAGGGCAAACCGCTTAGGTCATCCAGAGAGTGAGGGTGGCGTTTTTCATCTCACCCATCGGTGTCACAATAAGTCGTTGCTGCTTAACCTGACTTCCTCCTTCATAGCACAGAAAGCCCAATAAAACCGAGGTTGTCTCGATTTCGTCGGGCTACAGCTGCGGACGGGGTGGCGTTGCGAACAACGAGGCCAATCCCAGGTTCCTTAGCTG
>Ga0209310_1000829_pt1 | contig 28661 bp, 22 predicted proteins | sample AD_UKC030_MetaG_FD_184415 | JGI IMG/M metagenome (GOLD analysis project Ga0209310, IMG submission 184415) | Active sludge microbial communities of municipal wastewater-treating anaerobic digesters from USA - AD_UKC030_MetaG (SPAdes) (version 2) | ecosystem: Engineered > Bioreactor > Anaerobic >...
CGAGGCAGCGCCCTTCGCCCTGCCCGCCCGCCCGAGCCTGGCGAACTACGCGACCGCCCTGGCCACGGCCGACCTGCCCCGGCTCTTCGCGAACTCGGTCCTCGTGGCCGCCTGCGCGGTCGCCCTCAACCTGGCGGTCGCCTCCCTGGCCTCCTTCGCCCTCGCGCGCGAGTCCTTCCGCGGCCGCGAGGCGCTGCACACCGCCCTGACCGCGGGGGTCCTCGTGCCCCTCATCGCCTTCATGGTGCCCTACTTCACCCTCATGACCCGCGCGGGGCTCTACGACAAGCTGGCCGCCCTCGTTCTCGTCTACGCCGCGATCAACATCCCCGTCTCGGTCTTCCTGGTGAGCTCCTTCATGCGCACGGTGCCCAAGGAGCTCGAGGAGGCGGCCATCATCGACGGCTGCGGCTTCGCCGGCCGCTTCTGGAAGGTGGTCCTCCCCCTCTCCCGCTCGGGCCTCGTCACCGCGGGCACCTTCTGCTTCATCTACGCCTGGAACGAGTTCCTCATGGCGATGCTCCTCACCTCGAGCCTCTCCGCGCGGACCATCCAGCTCGGCATCCGCTTCTTCACGAGCCAGTTCGTCACCGACTACACGGGCATGTTCGCCGCCATCGTCCTCTCCATCGCCCCGACCGTCCTCGCCTACGCCTTCCTCCACGACAAGATCGTCGCCGGCCTCACGGCCGGCGCGGTGAAGGGCTGAGCGCCGATGGCCTTTAGCCGCCTCTCGGTCTCCGCCGGCCCGGGCTCCCTCGAGCTCAGGCTCGACGGCAAGCCCGTCATCCGGCACTCGGCCGCCTCCCCCTTCGCCCGGGCCGGCCGCGGCGAGGGGAGCTTCGAGATGAACCGGGGCAATTTCCGGATCTCCGACCGGGAGCTCGAGTCCGTCGAGCTGCGCGAGGCCGAGCTCCTCGAGTCCTCCAGGGAGGCGGCCATCGTCCGCTTCTCGGCGGGAGGGAGGCACATCCTCATCGCGCGTTGCGCGATCGAGGATGGCCGCCTGGTCCTGCGCCTCGAGGCGGGCGACGAGGCGGCCCGGCTCGCCGACCGCTGGGCCTTCCGCCTCGTCGCCGAGGCCGCCGAGAAGGTCTACGGCTGCGGGGAGCAGTTCTCCTACCTGGACCTGCGGGGCCGCGAGTTCCCCCTGTGGACGAGCGAGCAGGGCGTGGGCCGCAACAAGGCCACCGAGATCACCCGCCTGGCCGACGCCGAGGGCGGCTCGGGGGGAGACTACTTCTGGACCTTCTTCCCCCAGCCGAGCTTCGTCTCCTCGCGCCGCCTCTGGGCCTACCTCGACACGAGCGCCTACGCCGCCTTCGACTTCCGCGCCCCCGAGCGCCACGAGCTGCGCGCCTGGGCCCTGCCCGAGCGCCTCGTGGTGGGATCCGCGGGCACGATGCGCGGCATCGTCGAGGATCTCTCGGCCTTCTTCGGCCGCCAGGGGCCCTTGCCCGACTGGAGCTACGACGGGGTCATCCTCGGGGTCCAGGGCGGCACCGAGGCCGTGCTGGCCAAGCTCGGGGCCGCCCGGGCCGCGGGGGTCCCCGTCTGCGGGATCTGGGCCCAGGACTGGGAGGGCATCAATCTGACCTCCTTCGGCCAGCGCCTGCGCTGGAACTGGGTCTGGGACCGGGAGCGCTACCCCGGCCTCGACGAGGCCATCCTCCGGCTCCAGGGCGAGGGCGTCCGCTTCCTCGGCTACATCAACCCCTATCTCGCCAAGGATCGGAGCCTTTTCCTCGAGGCCCGGGAGCGCGGCTTCCTGGCCAAGGACGGGTCCGGGGCCGACTACCTCGTCGACTTCGGCGAGTTCGAGGCCGGCATCGTGGACCTGACGAGCCCGGCGGCCTTCGAGTGGTATAAGTCGGTCATCCGCGGGAACCTCCTCGGCTTCGGCTTATCCGGCTGGATGGCCGACTTCGGCGAGTACCTGCCCACCGACGCCATCCTCGCCTCGGGCGAGAGCGCCGAGGAGGCGCACAACGCCTGGCCCGCTCTCTGGGCCCGCTGCAACCGCGAGGCCGTGGACGCCTGCGGCCCCGAGGCCGCCGCCGAGATCCTCTATTTCATGCGCGCCGGCGGGCCCGGCTCCCAGCGCCAGTGCCCCATGATGTGGGCCGGGGACCAGAACGTCGACTGGTCGGAGGACGACGGCCTGCCCTCGGTGATCCCCGCCGCCCTCTCCCTCGGCCTCTCGGGCCACGGGCTCTCGCACTCGGACATCGGCGGCTACACCACCCTCTACGGCATGAAGCGCACGAAGGAGCTTTTCATGCGTTGGGCGGAACAGGCTGCCCTCTCCCCCCTCATGCGCGGCCACGAGGGGAACCGTCCCATGGACAACTGGCAGTTCGACTCCGACGCCGAGACCCTTTCCCATCTGGCCTCCATGGGCCGCCTCCACGTCGCCCTCAAGCCCTACCTCAAGGCGGCCGTCGCCGAGAACGCGGAGCGGGGCATCCCGGTGATGCGGCCGGTCTTCCTCGAGCATGAGGAGGACGAGGCCGCATGGTCGATCAAGGACGAGTACCTCCTCGGCCCCGACCTCCTCGTCGCGCCCGTGATCCGCGAGCTCGCCCGCTCACGGACGGTCCACCTCCCGCCCGGGGACTGGCTCCCCCTCTGGGGCGGGCCCCGCTTGAGCGCGCCGGCGCCGGCCGGCCTCGATCTCGAGGCCGACGCGACGATCGGGAGGCCCCCGGCCTTCTATCGCGCGGGCTCGCCCTGGGCCGGGCTCTTCCGCCGGGCCGCCGCGGCCGCTGCCGGAGAGACGGGGCCCGCGGGAGCCGCCCCGGCCGCGGGAGCGGCGGGGGGCGCATTGCCTCCCGGCCGCCCGCCGGCGTAGTATCGTGGCGATGTCACCCGAGCAGAACCCCCTGCGCGCCTCCGACGTGCGGGAGCGCAACGAGAAGCTGGTCCTCCGCCTCATCCACGGCTCGGGCGATCGGGGCTTCTCCCAGTCCGAGGCCGTCGCCGCCACGGGCCTCAAGGCCCCGACCATCTTCCGCATCTTCTCCTCCCTCGAGGCCGCCGGCTACATCGAGCTGGCGCCCCAGGGCGCGGCCGAGGCGGTCCCGGCCGGCCGCTCCGAGCGCAAGGGCAGGCGCCCCGCCTCCTACCTGGCCCGCGCCGAGGCCTGCGTCCTGGTCGGAGTGGAGTTCTGGGCCGGCAGCCTCTCCCTCGGGGTCTTCGACTTCCGAGGCCGGGCCCTCTACTCCAAGGTCTTCCCCCTCGATCCCGCCCAGGGCGCCGAGAAGGTCCTCGCCACCGTGGCCGCCCGGGTCTCGAAGGCCCTCGCCGGCCTCGGGATCGCCACGGAGCGGGTCCTCGGCCTCGGCCTCGGGGCCCCGGGCCAGGTCGACGTCGGCCGCCGCGCGGTCTCCTTCTACGCCCGCATCCCCGGCATGACGGACTTCCCCGCGGCCGAGCGCCTCGAGTCGAGGCTGGGACTCCCGGTGACCATCCACAACAACTGCTCGGTCGTGGCCCTGAGCGAGTTCCGCCACGGGGACCTGGGCGAGGAAGACTCGACCTTCATGTTCCTCCTCCGCTCCGGGGTCAACGGGGCCTTCGTCGACTCCGGCCGCCTCCACCTCACCTCCCGCGGCCGCACCATCGAGACCGGCCACCTCTCGGTCTCCCTGGACGGGCCCGACTGCCCCTGCGGCTCCCGGGGCTGCCTCGAGGCCCGGCTCTGCGCCCTCGACCGCGGCAACCTCGACGCCGGGCGCTGGCTCTTCGAGGGCCTCGGCCCCGAGCTGGCCGCGGGCGGGAAGCGGGCCGCGGCCGCCGCTTCCGTCCTCGACGAGGCCTCGGCCTCCCTGGCCTCGGCCGCGCGCACGGTCTCCCGCCTCTTCGAGCCGGCCTCCTACCTCTTCGTCGCCGCCTCGGCCGAGGTGGCCGAGGGCCTCGCCGGCCGCGTCCGCGCGCGGATCGCCGAGGCGGGCTCGGGCTTCGACCGGGTCCTCCCCGCTTTCCACGGCAGGGCCTACGACCCGGCCCTCGCCCAGCGCGGGGCCGCCGACCTCGTCCTCGACGCCTTCTTCCTCGCCTAGCCCCGCCCCTTCCCCGCGCTCCCCGCCGCGCGAGAAATCCGCCCTGCGCGGGCCCCGTCGCCGCGCCCGAGCCTGGCGCGGGCCTCGGCCGGAGCGCTTCTGCCCCCGATTCGTAGTTGACGAAACATCGCTCTTGGTATTTACTTTCTAAAAGAAAGTAAATACCAAGGAAGGGATATGAAGGAGCGGATCAAGCTCGGCCTCGTCTGCCTCGCGCGCGAGACCTTCGACCACAAGGCCGCCGCGGCCATCTACGAGGGCCTCGTACGCGAGCTCTCGAGGCTCGAGAACGTCGACTGGGAGGCGCTGCCCGGCCTCGTCATCTCCGTGGAGGACGCGCGGCGCGCGGCCGCCCGCCTGGCCGCGGCCGGCCTCGACGGCATGGTGTGCCTGTCGGGGACCTTCCACCTGGGCCACCTCGTCCTCGAGCTGCGCTCGGAGCTCCGCCTCCCCTTCCTCCTCTGGGGCCTGCCCGAGCTGCCCTACGACGGGGGCAAGATCAGGCTCAACTCGGTCTGCGGGGTCAACCTCGACGCCTCGAACCTCTACAAGTCGGGGGTGGACGACTACACGGCCTCCGTGGGGCCGGGCATCGACGAGACCTGGGTGGACGCGATACGCGCCATCGCCGCCCTCCGGAGGGCACGGGTCGGCGTGGCCGGCGACCGGGCCCACGGCTTCTTCAACCTCGGGGTCTCCGACACCGAGCTCTTCGGCGAGGTCGGGGCCCTGGTCGACCATTTCGAGCTCTCGGAGCTCTACGCCGAGCCGGCCGCGCCCTCGGCCCTCGAGCTGCGCCGGGAGCAGCTCCGGGGGACCTTCGACTGCTCCGGGGTCACCGAGGCCCAGGTCGCCAAGGTGGCCGAGCTCGCCGCCCGGATCGACGCCTTCTGCGGCCGGACGGGCCTCACGGCCCTGGCCATCCGCTGCTGGCCCGAGTTCGCCCGGGACTACGGCGTGGCGCCCTGCGCCGCCATGTCCCTCCTCCAGTCCGAGGGACGCCTCCTGGCCTGCGAGGGAGACCTCGAGGGGGCCCTGTCCATGATCGCGCATCGCGCCGTCGGCGGCGAGACGCCCTTCCTCTTCGACTTCTCCCAGGTCGATCTCGAGAAGAACTACGCCCTCCTGTGGCACTGCGGGGTGGCCCCCTGCAACCTCTGGGACGGCGTTTCGAAGCGGAGCCTCGACACCTACTTCGCCGGGGGCAGGGGCGTGACCGCGGGCTTCGTCCTCAAGGCCGGGCCCGTCTCGATCGCCCGCCTCGACTCGGCCCGCGGCAAGCGCCGCCTCCTCCTCCAGGAGGGGAGGGCCCTGCCCATGGAGAAGGAGCTCTCGGGCACCTACGCCAAGGTCGAGTTCGGCCGCCCCGTGAAGGAGCTCCTCGACCTCATCGTGTACAAGGGCTTCGCCCACCACGCCTCCGCGGTCTACGGCTCCTATTCCGCCCCCCTCCGACTCGCCGCCCGCCTCAAGGGCTGGGAGGTGGCCGAATGAGGGCCGATGACCGGTCGAGGCTCGAGGAGGCGGCCAGGGAAATCCGCGCCCTGACCCTGGACGCCATCGGCTTCCTCGGGGTCGGCCATGTCGGCGGCGCCCTCTCCGTGGTCGAGCTCCTGGCCGTCCTCTACCACCAGGTCATGCGCGTCGACCCGGCCGATCCCCGCTGGGAGGGCCGCGACCGCCTCGTGCTCTCGAAGGGCCACGCGGGCCCGGCCCTCTACGCCGCCCTCGCGACCCGGGGCTTCTTCCCCCGCGAGTGGCTCCATACCCTGAACAAGGGCGGCACGAGGCTCCCGAGCCACTGCGACCGCAACCGGACCCCCGGCGTCGACATGACCACGGGCTCCCTGGGCCAGGGCCTCTCCGCGGCGGTCGGCATCGCCCTCGCGAACCGCCTGGACGGGCGCTCGAACATGGTCTACGCGGTCCTGGGCGACGGCGAGTCGGACGAGGGCCAGGTCTGGGAGGCCGCCATGGCCGCGAGCCAGTTTCGCCTATCGCGCCTCGTCGCCTTCACCGACTGCAACAAGCTCCAGATCGACGGCCCGACGGCCGAGGTGATGGACCTCGGGGACCTGGGCGCCAAGTGGGCCGCCTTCGGCTGGTACGCGCAGCGCGTGGACGGCCACGACGTGGCGGCGATCGCCGAGGCGGTCGGCCGGGCCGCCGCCGAGGGCGCGTCCTCGGGCCGGCCCTCGATGATCGTCCTGGACACGGTGAAGGGCAAGGGGGCCTCGTTCTGCGAGGGCCAGGCCTCGAGCCACAACATGAACCTCGACTACGAGACGGCTAAGAAGGCCATAGCCGAGCTCGGCTTCGGCGGGAGGATCTAGGCATGGCAGCCAAGGAAATGCGCGCGGTCTACGCCGCGGCCCTCGCCGAGCTCGCCGCCTCCGACCCGAGGATCGTCCTCCTCGAGGCCGACCTCATGCGGGCCAGCGGCACGGCCTCGTTCAAGGAGCGCTATCCCGAGCGCCTCTTCGACCTCGGGGTGGCCGAGGCCAACATGGTGGGCGTGGCGGCCGGCCTCGCCGCCGAAGGCAAGATCCCCTTCGCGGCCAGCTTCGGCTGCTTCGCCTCGCGCCGGGTCTTCGACCAGTTCTTCGTCTCCTGCGCCTACGCTCGATTGGGGGTCAAGCTCGTGGGCACCGACCCCGGCGTGACCGCGGCCTACAACGGGGGCACCCACATGCCCTTCGAGGACCTGGGCCTCATGCGCGAGGTCCCCGGCCTGGACATCGTCGAGCCCTCGGACCCCCTCTCCCTCGCGGCCCTGATCCGCGAGCTCGCCGCGCGGCCGGGCCCGGCCTACCTGCGCCTCCACCGCAAGGCCGTCGAGCCGCTCTACGCCGAGGGCGAGAGCTTCGAGGTCGGGAAGGCCAAGCTCCTCCGCGAGGGCGGGGACCTCTGCATCGTGGCCCTCGGGGCCCTCATGGTCCGGAACTCCCTCCGCGCCGCCGAGCTCCTCGCGGCCGAAGGCATCGCCGCCTCGGTGATCGACGCCCTCTCCCTGAAGCCCCTCGACGCCGCCCTCGTCCTCGCCGAGGCGCGGAGGAGCGGGGCCGTCCTGAGCGCCGAGAACCACCAAGTCGCCGGAGGCCTCGGCTCGGCCCTCGCCGAGCTCCTCGCCGAGACGGGCGCGGCGCGGCTGGCCCGGGTCGGCGTGCGCGACGAGTTCGGCGAGGTCGGAACCCAGGAGTACCTAGTCGAGCGCTTCGGCCTCCGGGCCGAGGACATAGCGCAGGCCGCGCGCCGGCTTCTCGCGGCCAAGGTCAAGGAGAACGCATGAAACTCGCCATCGCATCGGACCTCTCCGGCTTCCCCCTCAAGAGCGAGATCGCCAAGCATCTCGCCGAGAAGCACCCCGAGATCGAGCTCCTCGACTTCGGCATAGCCGATCCCGAGCATCCCGAGCCCTACTTCGTCCAGGCCCCCAAGGTGGCCGAGGCCATCCGCCGCGGCGAGGCCGAGCGGGGCATCCTCGTCTGCGGCACGGGCCAGGGCATGGCCATCGTGGCCAACAAGCACAAGGGCGTCTACGCCTGCGTGGTCGACGACATCTTCTCGGGCGAGCGGGCCAAGATCGTCAACGACGCCAACGTGATCACCCTGGGCGGCTGGATCACCGCCCCCTTCCTCGGCTGCCAGATCGTCGAGGCCTGGCTCGCGATGTCCTTCGCCCAGAAGATGGAGTTCAAGCGCGACTTCCTCGCCAATGCCCTCAAAGAGGTGGCCGCCATCGAAGCGCGGAACCTCCGCTAGGGGCCGGGGATGCTGAGCTCCCTCCTCTGCCCGACCCGGGTACTCTCCTTCGAGGACCTCTCCCCCGCCGACTTCGCCCAGGCCGTCGCCTACCTCGGCCGCGGCCCGGCCAAGGTCGCCGTTCTCGTCGACGGGCGGCCCTTCCCCGAGCGGGAGCGCCTCGTCGCGGGCCTGCGGCGGGCCTACGAGACGGTCCTCCTCGACCGCGTGAGCCCCGATCCCCTGGCCTCGGACATCGACGCGATGCTCGGCTCCGGGGCCCTCGCGGGCGCCGAGCTCCTGGTCGGGATCGGGGGCGGCTCGGTCCTCGACTCGGCCAAGGCCCTCGCGGCCCTGGCCCCCGCGCCGGGCGCCCGCCTCGCGGACTGCCTCGGCCCCGCCCCCTCCCGCCGCCTCGAGGCCAAGGGCCTGCCCCTCCTCCTGGTGCCGACCACGGCCGGCACCGGGGCCGAGGTCACGAAGGTGGGGGTCTACCGCGACGGCACGGGGCGCAAGCATACCCTCGGCTCCCCTTTCCTCCAGGCCGACGCCGCCCTCCTCGTGGGCGCCCTCGCCGCGGCCATGCCGCCCGAGCTCGCCGCCTCGACGGGCTTCGACGCCCTCGACCACGCCCTCGAGTCCCTGTGGAACCGCAACGCCGCGCCGGCGACTATCGAGGCCGCGACCGAGGCCGCCGTCGCCGTCCTCGGCCGCCTGCCGCGCTCCTACGAGGCGGCCCGGGCCCTCGCCGCGGGCGGCCGGCCCGACCCGGCCGCCGCCCTCGCCATGCTCGAGGCCTCGGCCATGGCCGGCTTCGCCTTCGGGATCACCGGCACGGCCATGGGCCACGCCCTCTCCTTCGTGCTGACGGAGGAGTGGCGGGTCCCCCACGGGGCGGCCTGCGCCTTCAGCATCGAGGACTGCCTCCGCTGGGCCCGGCGCGATCCCGCGATAGAGGCGCGCCTCGGCCGGGTCGGCGCCGCGGCCCTCGGCGTCCCGCCCGGAAGGGGGGCCGAGGCCCTCCTCGGCCGGATCCTCGAGCTGAAGGCGGCGATGGGCCTTCCCTCGAGCTTCCGCGAGCTCGGCGTCGAGCTCGGGCCCGGCGAGCTGCGCCGCCGCTTCGCCCGGGCCTTCGAGGATCCGAAGATGGCCAACACCAGGCCCGCGGCCGAGCCCGAGGCGGTCTACGCCTTCCTCGAGGCCAAGGCTTGAGCTCCATCCTCCTCGCGGGCCTCGTCGTCCTCGCGACCCACGCCCTCGAGGCGGTCACGGGCTTCGGCTGCACGGTCCTCGCCCTGCCCTTCGTGACCGCACTCCTCGGCCTGCGGGAGGGGGTCCTCGTCCTCACGGTCCTCGCCTTTATCATCTCTAGTTACATCGCGATCGCCAAGCGGCGCGACATCGACTTCAAACGTTATGCGATCATCCTCGGCTTCGTCCTCGCCGGCCTGCCCGTCGGCATGCTCCTCTTCCGCAGCGTCGATCCCGCTCCGGCCAAGAAGGCCCTGGCCGCCTTCATCGTCCTCGCTTCGGCGGCCCAGCTCGCCAAGCTCCTCCTCCCCCGCCTGGCCGGGGGCCGCCTGCCCCGGGCGGCGGCCTACGCCCTCCTCGTCGCGGGCGGGATCGTCCACGGCATGTTCTCCTCGGGCGGTCCCCTCGTCGTCCTCTACGCCTCCCGGGAGCTGCCCGAGAAGGGGGCCTTCCGGGCGACCCTCTGCCTCCTGTGGACCAGCCTGAACGCCATCATCATCGGCTCCTACCTCGCCTCGGGTGAGCTCGGCGCGGGGAGCCTCAGGACCATCGGCCTCCTCCTGCCCTTCCTCGCGGCGGGCATCCTTCTCGGCGAGCGCCTCCACGACCGCGTGGAGCAGCGCTCCTTCTCCATCGTGGTCTTCTCCGCCCTCCTTCTGTCGGGGGCGGTCATGCTCGCTTCGTGAAAGGCGGCGCCATGGACATAGGCAGGCTCCGGGCGGCCAACCCCGGCCTCGAGATCTTCGGTCCCGGCGAAGAGCCCTTCGCGGCCTACGGCCGGCCCCTCGCGCTGCGCGGCATCGGCGCCCTCCTCGCCGCCGCCGACGGCCTCGTGCCCCGGGGCCTCGAGGCCAACCGCTACCAGGCCTCGGAGCCCGCGCTCGAGTCCCTCCCCGCGGCCCGAGAGCTCGAGGCCGCCTTCGGCCTCTCGCCCGTCCAGGTCGGCTGGTGCTCGGGCCCCAACAGCCGCCTGAACGGCCTGGAGTGGCACAAGTCTCCCGAGGTTGTCGTCGCGTTGAGCGACCTCGCCCTCCTCGTCGGCCTGCGCAAGGATATCGCGGCCTGGTCCTCCTACGACGCCTCCCTCCTCGGCTGCCTCTTCCTGCGGCGGGGCGAGGCGGTCGAGCTCGACCCGGGGGTCCTCCACCTCTCCGCCTGCAGGGTGGAGGAGGGGGGCTTCCGCAACCTCTGCGTCCTGCCCCGGGGCACGAACGCGGCCCTTTCCGAGGCCGAGCTCGCCGCGGCGAGGGCCGCGGGCGGGGAGGCGCGGCTCCTGTTCATGCGGAACAAGTGGATCCTGGCACATCCCGAGCGGGCCGTCCTGGTGGAGCGGGGAGCCTGGCCGGGCATCGCGGGGGAGAACATCGAGATCAAGTACTGATTCAATAATCACGGGAGGCATGACATGGCGAACGAGCGGAAGGTGGGCGCGGCGGCCCTCCTCTCCTACGGCTGCGGGGACCTCTACGGCGGGGGCTCCTTCCTCATCATCAGCACCCTCTTCATTTTTTTCCTCACCGACCTGGTCGGCCTCAAGCCCGCCATGGCCGGCCTCGTCGTCTTCGCGGGCAAGGCCTGGGACGCGGTCTCCGATCCCCTCATGGGCTGCATCTCCGACCGCACCCGGTCTCGCCTGGGTCGCAGGCGCGTGTACTTCCTCGCCGGCATCGTGCCGGTCTTCGCGAGCTTCGCCCTCCTCTGGCTGAGCGTGCGCACGGGGAATCCGACCCTCGATTTCCTCTACTACCTCGGGGCCTACATGCTCTTCGCCACGGTCTCGACCATGGTGATGATCCCCTACTCGACCCTGCCCACGGAGATGACTCATGACTACCGCGAGCGCACCCGGCTCTCGGGCTCCCGCATGATCTTCTCCCAGCTCTCCTCCATCCTCGCGGGGACGCTGCCGGGCTACCTGGTCAAGAACCTCTACCGCGAGGATCCGGGCCGGGGCTTCCTCGTCATGGGCCTCGGCTTCGGCCTCTTCTTCGCCCTGCCCTGGCTCCTCGTGTACCGCGGCACCTGGGAGCTCCCCGAGTCCGAGCGCCGGATGCCGAGCGCGAGCCTCGCCGCCTCCTTCCGCGACACGGGCAGCCTCCTTCGCTGCAGATCCTTCCGCCTCCACGTCGGGCTCTACCTCGCGGGCTACTCGGCCATCGACATCCTCTCCGCCCTCTTCATCTACTTCCTCAGCTACTACGTCGGCCGGAGCGAGGCTTATACCCTCTGCTTGGGCTCGATGCTCATCGCCCAGCTCCTCGCCCTCCCGGCCTACCTGGCCTTCGCGAACCGCTTCGGCAAGGGGAGGGCCTACGCCCTGGGCGCCCTCGTCTTCCTCCTCGGCTCGGCGGCCTTCGCGGCCGTCGGGCCCGGGGCCCCCACGGCACTCCTCCTCGGCCTCTCGGCCGCCCTCGGCCTCGGACTCTCGGCCGTCGCTGCCATGCCCTGGGCCATGCTCCCCGAGTCGGCCGACGCCGACGAGCTCGCGCGGGGGATCCAGCGCTCCGGCGCGGTCTCGGGGGCCTTCACCCTCGCGCGCAAGCTCGTCCAGGCCGCCATGCTCTGGCTCGTCGGCATCCTCCTCCAGGCCATCGGCTACGTCCCCGGGGCGGCCCAGCCGCCCGGGACCCTCCTCGGCCTCCGCCTCCTGTTCACCCTCGCCCCGGTGGCCCTCGTCGCCCTGGGCGGCCTCCTCGCCCTCCGCTACCCGGTCAGCCCGGCGAGCTTCGCGGCCCTTCGGGCCGAGCTCGAGCGCCGGAGGGCGGGATCCTCGGGCCAGACCCCCGAGGCCGAGCGCGTAGAGCTCGAGCGCATAACGGGCCAGCCCTACGCCCAGATGGGGGCCGGGCGGTGATCGAGCTCGAGCGCCTGCCCGGGGGCTTCCTCCTCTCCTGGGAGGGGGCGCCGGTTCTCCGCCACACGAGGGCCAGCCCCGCCCTCCGCGCGGGCGAGCCGAGGCTGCGCTTCCGCCTCTGGAAGGGCCGCTTCCGCATCCGCGACCGCACGAGGCTCGCGGCCCTCGAGCTCGCGGGCTTCGAGCGCCGGGGGGACTCGGCCTGGGAGCTGTCCTTCCGGCTGGCCCGCCCGAGCAAAAGGCCCGGAGCCCGGTCCGCGGAGCCCGGGCCCGAGCTCGGCCTCCGGGTCGAGGAGGAGGGGGGACTTCTGGTCCTCCGCCCCCGCTCCGAGCGCCGCGGCCTCGCCTTTTCCCTCGAGCTCGCGGCCGGGCCCGAGGAGCGGATCTTCGGCTGCGGCGAGCACTTCACCAAGCTCGATCTCCGCGGCGAGCTCGTGCGGATCTGGGTCGAGGAGCACGTGGGCACCCTCGAGGCGATACGGAAGGTCCTCCTCCTCGCCCTCGGAATAAGGCCGAGGACCAGGGCCTTCCGCCGCTACGCGACCTACTTTCCCCAGCCGAGCTTCGTCTCCTCGGCCGGCTACTTCTGCCACGTCGACTGCGGCTCCTACGGGAGCCTCGACTTCCGCCGGCCGGATCGGCACGGTATACGATTCTCGAGCCTCCCGGAGCGGATCCTCCTCGGCCGCGGCCCCGGCTATCCGGAGCTCGTCGGCAGGCTCAGCTCCCTCCTCGGCCGCCAGGGCCCCCTGCCTTCCTGGGCCTACGGGGGCATGATCCTCGGCATCCAGGGCGGGACCGCGGCCTGCGAGGCCAAGGCCCGCGCCCTCGAGGAGGCCGGGGCCGCCGTCTGCGGCATCTGGGCCCAGGACTGGCAGGGCGAGCGGCTGACCTACTTCGGCAAGCAGCTGCGCTGGGACTGGCGCTGGGACCAGGGGCTCTACCCGGGCCTCCCCGCGAAGATACGCGAATGGCAGGAGCGGGGCCTGGCCTTCCTCGGCTACGCCAATCCCTACCTCTGCGAGGACGGCCGGCTCTTCGCCGAGGCGGCCGAGCGGGGCTACCTCGCCCTCTCCCCCGCGGGCGGGCCCTACCTCACGAAGTCGACGAGCTTCCCCTTCGGCATCGTGGACCTGACGAACCCTGAGGCCTACGCCTGGCTCAAGGGCCTGCTCAAGGAGAACCTCCTCGGCCTCGGCCTCCGGGGCTGGATGGCCGATTTCGGCGAGTACCTCCCCGCCGACGCCATCCTCGCCGGCGGCTCAGGGGAGGAGTGGCACAACCGCTGGCCCCTCCTTTGGGCCCGCCTCAACCGCGAGGCCGTCGAGGAGGCCGGGGCCTCGGGCGAGGCCCTCTTCTTCACGCGCAGCGGCTATTCAGGCTGTACGCGTTATGCGACCTTGTTATGGAACGGCGACCAGCACGTCGACTGGAGCGATGACTACGGCCTGGGCTCGGTCGTGCGGGCCTGCCTCTCCCTGGCCATGTCCGGGGCCGGCATCGTCCACGCGGACATAGGCGGCTATACGACCCTGCCGGGCATCCGCCGCGGCAAGGAGCTCTTCCTGCGCTGGCTCGAGCTCGGCGCCTTCATGCCGGTGATGCGGAGCCACGAGGGGAACCGGCCCTGGGACAACTGGCAGTTCGACTCGGACGCGGAGACCGTCGCGGCGGTCGCCCGCCTGAGCCGGCTCCACGCCGCCCTCGCCCCCTACCTCGAGTTCGCGCAACGCGAGCATCTCGAGCGGGGGCTGCCGATGATGCGCCCCCTCTTTTTCCATTACGGCGAGGGCTTCGGCCCCGACGAGGAGCGCGCCTACCTCCTCGGCCGCGACCTCGCCGTCTACCCGGTCCTCGCGGAGGGGGCCCGGGCGCGGAGGCTGCGCCTGCCAAAGGACTCCTGGATCGGCCTCTTCGACGGCGCGGCCTACGGCGGGGGCGAGCTCGAGCTCCCGGCCCCGATCGGGCGGCCCCCGGTCTTCTACCGCGCGGTTAGCCCCTTCGCGCCCCTCTTCGCCTCCCTCGTCGAGCTCTTCGCCCGCCCCTGAGGCGCGCCGCCCCGCGCGGCGGCCTCGGCCCGGAGCCTCCCGGGCCGGTTGACGGCGGCGCTCGGTGCGCGCTAGATGGAGGCTGCCGCAAGGGGGAAGCGATGGAAGCTTGCATCTGCATCGAGATGCTCCACGAGGAGCTGCCCTACGAAGAGAGGATCGCCGCCGTCGCCTCCGCCGGCTTCGGCGCCGTCGAGTTCTGGTCCTGGAAGGACAAGGACATCCCCGCCATCGCAGCCGCGGCCCGTTCGGCCGGAGTCCGGGTGGCCAACTTCTCCGGCCACCGCGAGGGCGACCTCCTGGACCCCGCGCAGCGGGGCCTGGTCGCCGCCGACTTCGACTCGGCCATGGAGGCGCGCTCCCTCCTCGATTGCCCGAACCTGATGCTCCTCGCCCAGTCCTTGGGCGAGGGAGGCAGGGTCCTCCGTCCTCGGCCCGGGGAGGCCGGCCCCTCCGAGATCGCCGCCATGGCCGCCTGCGTCCGGGCCCTCCTCGGGCGCATACCGGCCGGGGTCGAGGTCTCGCTCTGCATCGAGGCCCTCAACACCGCCCTGGACCACCCGGGCTACGCCGTCTCGAAGCTCTCCTCCGCGGCCGCCCTCGTCTCCGAGGTCGGCGACCCGCGCTTCGGCCTCCTCCTCGACTTCTACCACCAGGCCATGATGGGCGACGACCTGCTCTCCCTCGTCGCGGGCTACGCGCGGATCGTCAAGCACGTCCACGTCGCGGACGCCCCCGGGCGCCACGAGCCGGGCACGGGCGCGATCGACTGGCATGCCGTCCTTTCGGCCCTCGGCGAGGCGGGCTACGAGGGCTACGTAGGCTTCGAGTGCTCCCCCTCCGCCTCCTCCGAGGCCGCCCTGGAGGCGATCGCCCGGCTCTGGCGCGGCCTGTAGCTACTCCGGGTACTCGATCGCGACGACGACGAGCTCGCGGCCGCCCTCGGGCAGCTTGACCAGGGCGCGGTCCCCGACCCGCTTGCCCATGAGGGCCCGGGCCACGGGCGAGGGCCAGCCGATGCGGCCTTCCTCGGGCTCGGCCTCGTCGATGCCGACGATCCGGTACGCGATCTCCGGGCCGGCCGAGCCGAAGCCCGAGGCCTCCCGCACCCGCACGGCCGCGCCGAACTTCACCCGGTCGCGGGCTCCTTCGGGGGGCCTGGCCACGACCTCGGCGAGGCCCGACATCGCGTCGAGGTAGGCGATGCGGCGGTCGATGGAGCCGGCCCGCCTTTTGGCGGCGGCCAGCTCGTCGGGATCGGGGCCGGCGCCCGCGGCCGTGAGGGCGGCCAGCGCGGCTTGGGCCCGCGGGCGCTCCTCGGCCGTGAGCTCGTGGAGCTCCCGCGCGAGCGACTCCGCTCCGGCGGGGGTCAGGTAGTTGCGGGAGCCCGGGGGCACCGGGATCTTGATCTCGGGCGCCTCGGCCTCGTTCGAGGCGGAGGAGTCCTCGTTCACGAAGGCCCGGCTCATTAGTCGGCCACCTGTGCCCTGGCCCCGCCCGTGGCGGCCAGCAGCGCCTCGAAGCTTGTGGGGACCCCCGTGGAGTCCGTCCCGGCGGCCGGGTAGACCGTTTCCCAGGCCGCGAGGCTCTCGTCGATCCAGATCGCCACGCCCGAGAGCCCGAAGGGGCAGACCCCGCCCGGGGGGAAGCCGGTGACGCGGAGGGTCTCCTCGGCGTCGGCCATGCTCGCCTTCGAGCCGACGAGGGCCTTGAGCTTGGAGGAGCTCACGCGCCGGTCCCCCGCGCAGACGACGAGGTGGTAGGAGCCGTCCCTGGCGCGGAAGAGGAGGGACTTCGCGATCTGCCCCACCTCGACCCCGATGCGCGCCGCGGCGAGGGGGGCGGTGGGGGTCGAGCCCGGCTCGAACTCGAGGGCCTCGAGGCCGGCCGCCTCGAGGGCGCGCCGCACTTTCTCCGGTATCATGAGGCAAGGGTGCCGCCCGAGGGCCGGGCCCGTCAAGCGCCGCGCCGCCGCCGGGGCGCCCCGGCGCCTTGACCGGGCCGGCCGCCCCGGGTAGCTTGGAGCAGCTTCCAGGAGGAACCATGGACAGGACGGCCCAGCCCGCCGCGAAGAGAGCCCGCCGCCGCCTCGGCGACCGCTACGACGGCCGGCGCCTGCGCTCGCTCAGCCCCTTCTACCAGATCACGCCCTACATCATGCGGACCCGCGTCGACGCCCACGACTACTACGAGGACCGCTTCGACATAGGGAGGGCGGAGGCCTGGCTCAAGTCCCTCCGGGGCCGCTCCGACCAGGAGATCGGCTTCCTCCACCTCTTCATCGCGGTGCTCGTGCGCGCGATCTCGCAGAAGCCCCGCCTGAACCGCTTCGTGGCCGGCAAGCGGATCTACGCCCGCAACGAGATCCTCATCTCCCTGGCCATCATGAAAAGGATGAGCGAGGACTCGATCGAGACCACCCTCAAGATGCGCTTCGAGCCCGAGGACACGATCTTCGACGTGGCGCGCCGCGTCAACCAGGCCGTCGCCGCCAACAAGGAGCTGGAGGCCCGCAACGAGACGGACAAGACCGCGCGAGCGTTCATGCTCTGCCCGGGCTTCCTCGTCACGGGCCTCGTCGCGGCCCTGCGCCTCCTCGACCGCTTCGGCCTCATGCCCAGGGCCGTGCACCGCGCGAGCCCCTTCCACACGAGCGCCTTCGTCACCGACTTAGGCTCCCTCGGCATCAAGCCCATCTACCACCACCTCTACGACTTCGGCACGACCTCCTTCTTCCTCGCCTTCGGCGTCAAGGAGCGCGAGCGCCACCTCGGGCCCGAGGGCCAGGTCGTCGAGCGGAAGTACATCTCCATCAAGGCCGTCAACGACGAGCGCATCTGCGACGGCTTCTACTACGCGAGCGCCTTCAAGTACATCAAAAGCCTCTTCCGCTCCCCCGAGCTCCTCGAGTCCCCCCCGCCCTCGGTGGTCGAGGACCAGGACTGAGGATCCCGAGCCGTGGCTCCCGGCTTCCTGTGGTACGACCTCGAGACCTTCGGCCTCGAGCCCCGGCACGACCGCATCGCCCAATTCGCCGCGCTTCGCACCGACGCCGACTTGGTCCCCACGGGCGAGCGGCTCCTCCTGTACTGCAAGCCCAGCCCCGACTACCTGCCCAGCCCCCAGTCCTGCCTGGTCCACGGCATCTCGCCCCAGCACGCCCTCGCCGAGGGCCTTCCCGAGTACGAGTTCGCCACGCGGATCCGCGCCGCCATGACCGTCCCCGGCACCGTCGTCGCCGGCTACAACTCCCTCAAGTTCGACGACGAGTTCATCCGCAACCTCCTGTACCGGAACCTCTACGATCCCTACGAGCGGGAGTGGCGCTCGGGCTCGAGCCGCTGGGACCTCATCGACCTTTTGCGCGCCGCCCGCGACCTCAGGCCCGAGGGCCTGGTCTGGCCCGAGGGCGAGGAGGGCCGCCCCATCTTCACCCTCGGCGCCCTGGCCAAGGCCAACGGCGTGGCCCTCGTCGCGGCCCACGACGCCATGCACGACGTCCAGGCTACCGTCGAGCTCGCCCGCCTCGTCCGCCAGCGCCAGCCCAAGCTCTACGAGTGGTACTTCACGCACCGCACGCGGGACTCCCTGCGGCCCCTCGTCGACCTCGTCTCGCGCGAGCCCCTGGTCCATACCTCGGTCGCCTACACCTCCGAGCGGGGCTGCACGACCCTGATCGCCCCCGTCGCACTCGACCCGGAGAACCGCAACCAGCTCCTCGCCCTCGACCTCCGCTTCGACCCCTCGCCCGTGGTGGGCCTCTCGGTCGAGGAGCTCCGGGCCCGGGTCTTCACCAAGGCCGAGCTCCTGGACGCCGAGCGTATCCCCCTCTCGCGGATCCGCCTCAACCGCTGCCCCTTCCTCGCCCCCCTGTCCACCTTGAGCGAAGGCGCCGCGCGCCGCCTCGGCATCGACCTCCGGACCTGCCTCGAGCACCTCGCGGTCGTCAAGCGCGAGAGCGAGCTCCTCCAGAAGCTCGCCGCCGTCTTCGACGCCCCGAGCCCCGCCGAGGAGGCGGCCGACCCCGAGCTCATGCTCTACAGCCGCGGCTTCTTCCCCGACGGCGACCGCGACGCCTTCGACGCCCTCCACGCGGCCCTCGCGAGCCTGCCCCCGGCCGAGGCCCGCCGCCACGCCTACGCCCTCCGCTTCGAGGACGAGCGGCCCCCGACCCTGATCAGGCGCCTCTTCGCCCGCAACTGGCCCGAGACCCTGAGCCCCGCCGAGGCCAAGCGCTGGCGCGCCTTCTGCGCCGCCCGCCTCCAGATGCCCCCCCTCCCCGGCGCCGCCGACCTCGCCACCTACTCGAAGGCCGTCGCCCAGCGCCTCGAGGACCCCCTCCTCCCCGCCCGGGACAAGGGCATCCTCCTCGCCCTCCTCGACTACCGGGCCGGGCTCGAGCGGGAGGTCCTCGACTATCCGGGATGAGCGGGCCGGGACCGAGGGCGCCTAACGCGCCGGGAGCTGGCCTAGCGCGGGCCGACCGGGAAGGTGACCCGGCACTCGAAGCCCTCGCCGCGGCGGAACTCGGCCCTCCCCTCGACCTGGCGCGCGAGGTTCCGGACGAGCTGGAGCCCGAGGCTCGAGGTCGTCTCGGGGTCCACCTCCGAGGGGAGTCCCGAGCCGTCGTCGGAGACCGAGAGGAGGGCCTCGCCGGCCCCGGTCCTGCGGAGGGCCAGGACGAGGGTGCCCGCGCGGCCCCCCTGCGCGAAGGCGTACTTGAAGGCGTTGGTCAGCAGCTCGTTCGCCACGAGCCCGAGGGGGACGGCCACCTGCGCCTCGAGGGGAAGGCTCTCCGCCTCGACCCGGAGGCTCACGTTCGCGGCGGGCCCGAAGGAGAAGGCGATGCGCTCGGCGATCTTCGAGAGGTAGCGGCCGAAGTCCAGCGTGGAGAGGTCCCCGGAGCCGTAGAGCTCCTCGTGGACGAGGGCCATGGACTGGATGCGCGACTGGCACTCGTCGAAGGCCTTGAGCGCCCGCGGATCCTCGAGGGCCGAGGCCTCGAGGGAGAGGAGGGAGGCCACCGTCGTGAGGTTGTTCTTCACGCGGTGGTAGACCTCCTTGAGGAGGGCGTCCTTGGCCTCGAGGGCCGACGCGAGCCGAGCCTCGCGCTCAGCCTGGCTCGTCAGCTCGCGGAGGAGGCAGTAGGTGACCGGGCCGCCCTCGGCGGGGAGGGGGAAGGCGGCGACCCGGATGCGCCTGGTCCTCCCCTGCCGGTCGGGCATGACCAGCTCGGTCTCGGGGAGCTTCCCCTCGAGGGCGCGTTCGACATAGTCACGGAATGCGGGAGGAAAGTCCTGCCTGTTCACGATCGAGCTATTTTCCATGACGCTCCGACGCGGGGCGATGCTCGCCCGCTCTGTCCCGCTAAATCGGCCGCCCTGCGAAGCCCCGGCGCGGCCGCGATAATGCTACCCCCATCCGGGTGAGCGGTCAATAGACTTTTTGGGCCTATTGCAGATTTTTACGAGCGAGCGGGACCGTCAGGAGGCCGGCGGCCGAGAGCTCGGGGAAGCCTTCTCCCTCCCAGGCCGCGACGCCCAGCTCCCCCGCGACGGCCAGGGCGGTGAAGGCGGCGCCCTGCAGGGGCGGCTCGAGGGAGAGGGTGGCGAGGGGCGCTCCCGCCCGGGCCACCGCCAGCCTCCCCTCGCCTCGGAGGGCGATCGCCCGTCCCTCCTCGCGCCAGGCGAAGGCCGGCCTGGCCTCCCAGGCCTCGCCACCTGTGAGGTACCAGCCGTCCTCGCCCTTCGCGGAGCGCAGCCTGACCAGGAATTCCCCGGGCCCGAGTGCCGCGATGGCCGCCCTGAGCTCGGCCGCCCCCTCGCCCCGCAGGCTCGAGATCGGCCGGGGCCGCAGGGCCGCCTCGAACTCGGGCCGCCCGAGCTCGCGCAGCGCTGCGCCCGCGGCGCGGGGATCCTCCAGGGCGAAGAAGCGGAAGCGCACCCGCTCGGGCCCCTCCTCGCGGAGCTCGGCCAGCCACTGCCCGGCCGCGGGATAGAGGGCGAAGAGCTCGAAGCCCCGATCCGTGGCGAGGGCGAAGGGGTCGGGGGCGGCGAGGAGCCCCTCCCGATCCAGGTACAGGAGCCGGGCCGAGCCCGAGCCGGCGCCGCCCTCTCCCGAAGCCGCCTCCGGGCCCCCGGCGTAAGGATCGCGGTAGAAGTGGACGAGGAAACCGGTCCCCGCGCCCGCCCCCGCGCCCGCCCCGCCTCCCGGCGGCCCGCCGAGCGGCCAGGCCCCCGCCGTCGACAGCCCGGCGAAGGGCTCCGGGAAGGGGCTTTCCGCCACGCGGAAGGCCTCGCCCCCGGGCGAGCTCTCGAGCCGGGCGAGCCCCCAGCCGTTGACCGCGACGAGGACCGTCCGGCCGTCGGACGTGAGCACCGACGCGTTAGGCGCGACAGAAGCCCGTCGCGGCGCCCCCGCCGGGGGCCTCTCCGGCCCCTCGGCGAGCCCGCCCGCCGTCGCGTAGAAGAGCCGCCGCTCGGCCGCGGCGTAGGGATAGGCCGGCGCCGGGGGCGCGGAGCCCGCCGCCCCGCCCCGATCGGCCCGCGCGCAGCTCCCCGCCGCCATCGCCGCGGCCAGGCACAGGGTCCACAGGAAGGCCCCTGTGCGCGGCGAAGAGGCGAGCTGGGCCGCTTTCAGGGAGGGCGAGGGAGGGATCGCATCGCCTCTCCCCTCCCTTTTCCCTCTGCGCCTCCCCGCCTCCGCGGTCGTAGCTCTCTTCATCCCTTCCTAGTGGTTCCTCGCGCGACGGCGTGCCGCCGTCGCGGCGACGAAGCCGCGCTTCGTCGGTTGTCCGTGGGTCTCCGCGCGTCTCATCGCCGCAGAGCTCCCCTCAGTAATTCCTCGCGAAGACCGCCAGATGTTTCGCCGGCTTCCCGCAGAGGCAGCAGTTCCCGCCCACCCCCTCCTGCCGGTCCAAGGGCAGGCAGCGGATCGTCACCTTGGTCTCGGCCTTGAGCGCCGCCTCGCACGTCCCGTCCCCGCACCACCGGCCCTCGGCGAAGCCCCCCGTCGCGACGGCCGTGCCCGCCTCCTCGCCCTGGTCCTTCCCGTAGAAAGCCAGGAGCTCCTCGCGGCTCGCCACCGGCTTCGTGTTCTCGATCCGGAAGGCCTTCGCCTTCTCGTAGAGGTTCTTCTGGATCGCGGCCAGGAGCTCCACGGCCTTCGCGGGCAGCCCGGCGACCTCCAGAGGAGCCTTCTCCCCCGTGTCGCGCCGCGCCACCATGGCCTTCCCGGCCTCCATGTCGCGGGGCCCGATCTCGATGCGCAGGGGCACCCCGTTCATCTCGTGCTCCGCGAACTTCCAGCCCGGGCTCTTCGACTCGTCGCCGTCCAGGATCGCGCGCACGCCGGCCGTCTTGAGCTCCCCGAGGAGCTTCTCGCAGTAGGCCAGGACCGCGGCCTTGGTCTCCGTCTTGTAGATCGGCACGATGACCGCCTGCTCCGGGGCCAGCTCGGGAGGCAGGACCAGCCCCTTGTCGTCCGAGTGGGTCATGATCACCGCGCCGATGAGGCGCGTGGACACGCCCCAGCTCGTCGCCCAGGCGTAGTCGAGCTTCCCCTCCCGGGTCTGGAACTGCACGTCGAAGGCCTTCCCGAAGTTCTGCCCCAGGAAGTGCGAGGTCCCCGCCTGCAGCGCCTTCTTGTCCTGCATCATCGCCTCGATGCAGTAGGTCGCCACCGCGCCCGCGAACTTCTCCGACTCGCTCTTGCGCCCCGCGATCACCGGCAGGCAGAGCACCTGTTCAGCCACCTCGCGGTACACGTCGAGCATCCGCATCGTCTCCTCGACCGCGTCCTGCTCCGTCTCGTGGGCCGTGTGCCCCTCCTGCCAGAGGAACTCCGCCGTCCGCAGGAAGAGCCGCGTCCGCTTCTCCCAGCGCAGCACCGAGCACCACTGGTTGTACAAAAGCGGCAGGTCGCGGTAGGACTGGATCCAGTTCTTGTACATCGACCAGATGATCGTCTCCGAGGTCGGCCGCACGCACAAAGGCTCGTCGAGCTCCTCCCCGCCCCCGTGGGTCACCACCGCGAGCTCGGGCTTGAAGCCCTTCACGTGGTCCTTCTCCTTCTGGAGGAAGCTCATCGGGATCAGCATCGGGAAGTAGCAGTTCTGGTGCCCCGTCTCCTTGAAGCGCTTGTCGTAGGCCGCCTGGATCCGCTCCCAGATCGCGTAGCCCCGCGGCCGCACCACCATGCAGCCCTTGACCGGGCTGTAGTCCGCGAGCTTCGCGTTCAGGACGATATCGATGTACCACTGCGAGTAGTCGACCGAGCGGGGCGTGATCTTCTCTGCCATGGGGCTAACCTCTTGAGCTGACGAAAGTAGGCGATTCTAGCGCGAAAGCCCCAGGATCGTCAAAAGGGGGAGCGCCCGCACGGGATAGTCCTTCGCGCCTTCCAAGCGCCGCAGGTCGGGCATGCCGAGCGGGTCCCAGCTGCGCCGCAAACGGGGTTCGCTCGTCCATCGCGCCTCCGGCGCGAGATCCGCTCGATGCTGAACGCGGATACGCTCCCCACGGCCCGATGCGCTGCGGAATCGCTCGCCCCGTTTGCGTCTGCGTCCCGCTCGCCACGCCCGCCAGGCCGAATGGAGGCGCGAAGGGCTCAGCCTCCACCACCGTCGCCCCCGCGCGACGCGGCTCCCCCTCGCTGCGGCGTCCTCGCCCGGCCCTGCGGCCGGGCTCCGGTCGCCTCCGCTACCCCCACTCCTCCTCGCTTCCTCGGCCAAGCCGGACTCAGCCCGTCGCCGCGGCGATAGGCGATGCGCACGCAGACCCGAGCTTGTCATCAGGAGAGGGCCATGCTAGCCTGGCGCCCATGATGAATCGATTTCAAATGCTCCTGCCTCTCGCGATCTCGGTCAGTGTCCTGATGTCCTGCGCCACCTTCGATACCTACCTCGCCGAGGGCGACTACGAGGAAGCGCGGGCGGCAGCCAACCGGCTCGGCGATAATCCGAGCCGTGCGAGAGCCTATCTGGCACTGGCTCGGAAGGCAGCCGCCGACGACGAGCTCGGCGTGGCCTTCGATGCCTATTTGTCCGCCTTCGCCGTAGCTCCGCAGGGCACCCGAGGTACCTATGGCGATCCGGTCTCCAAGGAAGCCCACGACGGCCTTCTCGCCTGCGCCCCGCGGCTCAAGGGGGAGTATTTGGCCGAGAGCCTCGCCGGCGTCACCTGGCTGACGAGTCAGGACACCATCGTCCTCTGGGGGATCGCCCTCAAGAATTTCCGCGACGAAAAGCTCTCCTACATCACGACCCCGAACGCTCGCCAGGATCTCGATACCGTGTACAGGTCGGCGAGATTGTTTTTCGAGAATTCCAGGTCGCACCGCTACAACCTATCGAGCGATGCCCTCAAGCAAGCGCGCCTGGAGATCTTCTCGAACCTGGGCGACGCGTATTTCCTCAAGGGACGGAGGGATACGGCGCTCACTTGCTACGACGACGCCGGCCTGCCTTTCAGCGACGCCGAGAAGCGGATGACGGCGCTCCGCGAGCGGGAAAAGCGCGCGGCCGAGGAAGCCGGCGGCCTCAGCCCCACGGAGGGCGGAGCCGAGTGCCTCTTCGTCTTCGAGGAAAGCCTGAAGGCCGAGAATTGCATCTATCTGATAGGCCGCGACGGGAGGAACAAGCGGATCGCCATCCAGGTCGCGCAGTCGTACTTCTCCGCGTACGAGAGCGGAGGGGGCCTCAGAGTTGAATCGTACACCTACGAGGCCCTGGATCCGGCGAACAACAATCGGCCCGTCACGAGGACCGGGACCCGCACCGTCACCGTCCCCGTTGTCAAGCATCCAGCCTCGTCCTTCTCGAATACCGCCTTCATCGGCTTCGGGGCGAAGTACGACTTCGCTTACGGCCAGCCGCCGCAGCTGCCCGACTTCCGGCCCCAGGACGCGATGATCGTCAGCGGGTACCAGCTTACGAAGGTCAGCTACAAGGGCGAGGCGATCGACCTGCTCACCTGCGACCTGGTCCACGGCCTCCTTGCGATCAAGATCAGGAAGAAGTAGGGCCGCGTCGCGTCGAGCCGCCGCTCTTTCCAGCCGCCCGGCTCGGGGCCGTCCTCCCCGGCCCGAAGTACTTCTCGCTCCGGTAGCGGAGCCAGACCCGGAGCTCCTGGGGGATCCGGTCCCTCGCCTCCGGGCTCAAGGAAGCGTAGAGGGACAGGGCCCGCTCCCGCTCCGTACGGCAGGCCGCGTTGTTGTGCGCCTCCCACTTCGACCTCGCCAGGCGGATGAGCCTGCAGGTCTCCTTAACCGGATCGAGCGCCCCGTCCCCTTCCCCCGCCCTCTGCTTCATAGAGCCCATAGTAGCGGCGCGCCCGGCGTAGGGGAAGCGCCGCCGAGCCCCGCGGACCTCCCCTCGCTTCGCGCGCCGCGCGGTGCCAGCCAACGCGACCGCTATTCATTTGTTCCTTTCCGCTATTTGGTGTAGTATGGCCTTCGACTGTGCCTGGAGCATCGTGCGAGCATGTTTCGGCGGCCGCGCGATCATGACAAATACCTCAAAAACTGTCATTTTCTACAGACTTTTTCTGTCCTTTGCCCTCCTATTTTCCTTCGCTTCCCACTCGCCGTTGTTTATATTTCTTAACCGAGGTGCCGATAGCCATGACCGTCGAGATAGCCGGGGCTGCGCCCGGGTTCGTGTCGATCACCTTCCCCCACGACTGGGCTGTCGTCGAAGCCCTGCTCAAGCACCCGGCCTGTTCGCAAGATCCTGCGACCGCTTCCTGGCTCCTTCCCTCGAACCAGCAGAACCTCGACCAGCTGCTCGGCCTTCTGTATAGAACAGGCCGCTTCACCGCTCCTCCCCCTGAAGCCACGATTCCCGCCCCGGCCGAGCCTGCAGCCTCTCGCGCTCTCGCCCCTCGGCCGCGCCTCGCTCGGCCCCCCGCGGAGCTCGAGCCCCTCTTCGTCGATGCCCGTCCCGCCCGCGCCTCGGGCCCCTCGCCCGCGACCGAGGACCTCGTCCGCCGCCTCCGCGAGGCCCTCGAGGCCCGGCACTACAGTCCCCGCACCCAAGAAGCCTACGCGACCTGGCTGCTCCGCTTCGAGGCCTTCCACCGGGACGCCCCGCCCTCCCGCCTCGGCCAGGCCGGCATCAACGCCTTCCTGAGCCATCTCGCGACCGACTACGAGGTCAGCGCCTCGACCCAGAACCAAGCCCTCGCCGCCCTCCTCTTCCTCTACCGGAACGTCCTCGAGCTCCCCCTTGGCGACCTCGCCGAGGTCATCCGCGCCAAGAAGCCCCTGCGCCTCCCCGTCGTCCTCAGCCGCGAGGAGGTCCGCGTCGTCCTTTCCCACCTCAAGGGCGACAAGCAGCTCGCCGCCTCCCTCATGTACGGCACCGGCATGCGCCTCGCCGAGTGCCTCAACCTTCGCGTCCAGGATATCGACTTCAACCGCAGCTCGATCACCGTCCGCTCCGGCAAAGGCGCCAAGGACCGCGTCACCATGCTCCCGGCCACCCTTAAAGCGCCGCTCAAAGAACAGCTCGCCCGCGTCAAGACCATACACGACCTGGACCTCTCCGAGGGCTGGGGAGGCGCCCCCCTTCCCGGCTCCCTCGACCGCAAATACCCCAAGGCATCGAAAGAATGGAACTGGCAGTGGGTATTCCCCCAAGAACGCCGCTGGAAAGACCCCCAGAGCGGCGCCCAAGGCCGCTTCCACATGGACGAATCCATCCTCCAGCGCGCCGTCTACGAAGCCGTCCTCGCCTCCGGCATCTCCAAGCGCGCGAGTTGCCACACGTTCCGCCATTCCTTCGCCACCCATCTCCTGGAAAGCGGCTACGACATCCGCACCGTCCAAGAGCTCCTCGGCCATAGCGACGTGAAAACCACCATGGTCTACACCCACGTCCTCAACCGCGGCCCCTCCGGCGTCCGCAGCCCCATGGATGGCTTGCTCTAGTTGGAATCTTATACTGACCATTATAAAAATCCGATTCGCTCATATTTATTCCTCATTTTCTGACCATGGAAGATTTAGCTGCAGATAATGTCTAGTTTATACTGACCAACCGATCGTAAGCAAAAAAACAAAAGTGTTAAGTCTAGTTAATGTTAGGTTGACGCCTGCGGCGCACGAGGAATACTGAGACATACTCTCCATCGTAGTCGAGACGTGCCTGCCGAATTGTTTCTGGCGTAAGCCAGACGGTCTTGGCGATCTTGAAGCGCTTGAACTGATTAGCCACTTGTTCGTTTACGCCGATCTGGTGAAAAGGAAAACCTGCATACTATTCAATACCATCCTTGCGGATCACCTGCGCATGTTCTACTTCCTGCGCAAGGGGCAGCGGGAGAAAGCGCACCAGTGACTCGAACGATACAAGTGCATTGTCCTTGGCCATGCGGAAGATCCCCAATTCACAATTGAGTTGCCCTTCCTTGCGAGGATAAACGATTTCAGCGCTCTGGATATTCTTGACAGCTATGCCCCGTTCATCAGGAATCACATCAGGGACCACTTCAATCTGGCAAGGTAGGAGATGGAGGCTATCGGGTTCGGTCACTGATGCCGGCAAGGGTTCAATCCCATGAGGCATCCGGAAAAAGCCACAAATACAAGGATATGAGAAAGTGGGTAGAACTAAAAATCGATGAACCGGAATACCTCTTGACAAAGCATTATATTTAGTTAGACTAACTAATGTATAATAGGAGGCGGAAATTTGAGATTTAACAGCATCATAAGGACAACAAGCCAGATATTTTTCACCCTGGCTTTTCTCGCATTGCTCTTCTTGGGAAAACTCCAAATGTGGATGCTTTTGTTTGCATTAGGCATTCTTGTTTCATTTGTAGCGGGAAGATGGTATTGCGGCTGGGTCTGTCAAATGGGTTCATTGCTACGCGTACTTTCATTTATCAAACGGAAACTTCATATACCACAGGCTAAACTGCCTTTTTTTGCAAAGTTCGCTTGGTTTCGCTATCTTAGCTTGTTTTTGACTTTCGCCTTCATGTTCATCATGCAAAAGAACGGCCTGCAACACATTGCGGTAATCAGTCTCACTATAAGCGCTTTCTTGCTTACCTTGTTTTTCCATGAAAGTTTCTGGCACAACTCAATTTGCCCCTATGGCACGCTACTCTCCCTTACTACCCGTACAAGCAAGATTCGCGTTCAGATACCAGAGGATACATGCATCGCTTGCGGAAAATGCGAAAAAGTATGCCCTACACAAACAATTGTTAAGATGGAGAGCAAGAAAAGGAAGGTTCAGGCTGTTAATTGCCTGAATTGCGGCCAATGCATGGATGAATGCCCTGTACATATTATACAATATTCCAAATGACATATAGCGAACGCTTCATTCGCTTGATCCTTGCAATAAAGGGAATGAAGGATGATGATTCTCCGGCCATACAAAACCACCTGTCGGCAACGCACATAAATATTCTCGATTTATTATTGTCTGATTCCGGGCGCTGTACCGCGGAAAACTCGACAATCGGTCAGTTGGCCAGAATATTGCGCTTAACCGCCCCAACGGTGAGCGTCGCAATGGCTCAGCTGGAGAGAATGGGATTTGTCGGAAAAAGGAATGAACTGCAGGATGACTACAGGAAGGCACCAAGAATACTAACTGCAAATGGTAAAGAAATGATCATGAAAATTGCCTCTTACCGAAATGGAAAGGTTGATGCCCTTCTTTCTGTCCTGAGCGCTGATGAACAAAAAAGTGTTGTGGAATTATTGGAAAAGGTGATGAGCGCAAACAGTATATGATTTAAATACTTCTAACATCTAGTTCAACTTGACTTATTTGGCCGTCACGACCCTTGCAAAGCAAGGCTCGCGCCACCCAAAACGCAGGTCAACTAGGCGTTAGGTTGGCTAGGATGTTTGAATATGAGGAAAAGCATACATATATGTGTTTACCTTTTGCTGTTATCAGTGAATCTTTTTTGCCAAGGGCAAAATATCTACTGGAACCTAGGATCAATTGAACTAGGGCCAAACTTTGTATCAATAATAGATGATAAAAAGTACGATTTTAATAAAAACAGTGTATTTACTTTTTCCATATTAAACTTGGGATATTCTACGAGAAACGAGTTGTTAGCTATCTCTACCTCCCTAATTAAAGGAAAAGACAATGGTGAGAATGATATAGCATACTTGCTTCCACTTGATTTAACAATGAATATTTTAAGAAATAGTCCATGGTATTTAGGATGTTATGGGAAATACCAACATGGTAATTCTCAATTATCTGAAGAATCAAATTACTTTGAAACTGGAATTAAAGGATATCTAAAAACGCCAGCGAGTATTAATACTCTATACTATTCTATGATTAACGAAATTGTATTTGGAATAAACAATAGAAATGAGATATTTCTAAACCTGAAAATAGATTTTGGATTACTTGGTTTATTTGTTTTGTGGACAAAAAGTAATAATACAAATAGGAATTATTAGTAGAAATGAAATAGCATTACTGTTGTTTCTTGAAAAGAGTAAGAGTTATAATACTATTAGGCAGCAACCTAACAATCGCTTAGACCTGATAATCCGGCCTGTCATGGTTTGTGCTAGTCGCTTCGCTCCTTACGCCCAAACCACGCCAGTCTCGGATTACAGGTCAAGCGTATGTTCGGCGGACGCGCTGACGCGCGCCCAGCCACACTCGACAGACGCGCGCGCCATCCTTGGCGCGGGCCTTTCATGCATTATCTA
>Ga0209310_1000831_pt1 | contig 28617 bp, 28 predicted proteins | sample AD_UKC030_MetaG_FD_184415 | JGI IMG/M metagenome (GOLD analysis project Ga0209310, IMG submission 184415) | Active sludge microbial communities of municipal wastewater-treating anaerobic digesters from USA - AD_UKC030_MetaG (SPAdes) (version 2) | ecosystem: Engineered > Bioreactor > Anaerobic >...
CCTTCGTGCAGGGCGTTCTGCTCAAGCACCTGCTGCGCCGCTTCACGCCGCAGCGGCTGGCCGCCGTGGGGCTGGCGGGATCGGCACTGACCTACCTCGGCTTCGGCCTGGCGAGCGAAGGCTGGATGCTGTATGCGGTGATCGTCGTCGGCACCTTGATCGGCGGCGGCGCGCAGGCTTCGCTGACCAGCCTGATCTCCAACGCCGCCGACGCGCACAACCAGGGCCGCACGATGGGCTCGATGGCCTCGGTGAACAGCCTCGCGGCGGTGCTGGCGCCGACGATCGCCGCCCCGCTGCTCGGCCTGGTGTCGCACCGGCCGGCGGGAGACCCGTGGATCGGGCTGCCGTTCTACTTCTGCGCGCTGCTGCAGGCCGTCGGCGCCACGCTCGCGATCACCCATTTCCGCCGCCAACGCGCCAGCGCGCGGGCGGCGGCCGCCTGAAGGCCGCCCGATGCACGACAAGATCCTGATCCTCGACTTCGGCTCGCAGCTCACGCAGTTGATCGCGCGGCGCGTGCGCGAGGCGCACGTGTATTGCGAGATCCACCCGAACGACGTGTCCGACGCCTTCGTGCGCGAATTCGCGCCGAAGGGCGTCATCCTGTCGGGCAGCCACGCCAGCACCTACGAAGACCACCAGCTGCGCGCACCGCAGGCGGTGTGGGAGCTGGGCGTGCCGGTGCTGGGCATCTGCTTCGGCATGTTCGCGATGGCCGTGCAGCAGGGCGGGCAGGTCGAGGCCAGCACGCAGCGCGAGTTCGGCTACGCAGAGGTGCGCGCGCGCGGGCACACGCGGCTGCTCGACGGCATCGAGGACTTCCGCACCGCCGAGAACCAAGGCATGCTGAAGGTGTGGATGAGCCACGGCGACAAGGTCACGGCACTGCCGCCGGGCTTCAAGCTGATGGCCAGTACGCCGAGCTGCCCGATCGCCGGCATGGCCGACGAAGCGCGCGGCTACTACGGCTTGCAGTTCCACCCCGAGGTCACGCACACGCTGCAGGGGCGCGCGCTGTTGGAGCGCTTCGTGCTGCAGATCGCGGGCGCCAGGCCCGACTGGGTGATGCGCGACCACATCGAAGAGGCGGTGGCGAAGATCCGCGCGCAGGTGGGCAGCGAGCAGGTGATCCTGGGGCTGTCGGGCGGCGTCGATTCCAGCGTGGCCGCCGCGCTGATCCACCGGGCCATCGGCGACCAGCTGACCTGCGTGTTCGTCGACCACGGCCTGCTGCGCCTGGACGAGGCGCGGATGGTGATGGAGATGTTCGCCGGACGGCTGCACGCGAAGGTGGTGCATGTCGATGCGAGCGAGCAGTTCCTGGGCGCGCTTGCGGGCGTGGACGACCCGGAGCGCAAGCGCAAGATCATCGGCCGCGAGTTCGTCGAGGTGTTCCAGGCCGAGGCCGGGAAGATCGCCGGCGCGAAGTGGCTGGCGCAGGGCACGATCTACCCGGACGTGATCGAGAGCGGCGGCGCCAAGACCAAGAAGGCGACGACGATCAAGAGCCACCACAACGTCGGCGGCCTGCCCGAGAAGCTGGGGCTCGCGCTGCTGGAGCCGCTGCGCGACCTGTTCAAGGACGAGGTGCGCGAACTCGGCGTTGCGCTGGGCCTGCCGCACGAAATGGTCTACCGGCACCCGTTCCCCGGGCCTGGACTGGGCGTGCGCATCCTGGGCGAGGTCAAGCGCGAATATGCCGAGCTGCTGCGCCGGGCCGACGCGATCTTCATCGACGAACTGCGCCGCACGATCGACGAGCGCAGTGGCAAGTCCTGGTACGACATGACGAGCCAGGCTTTTGCCGTCTTCCTGCCGGTCAAGAGCGTGGGCGTGATGGGCGACGGCCGCACCTACGATTACGTGGTCGCGCTGCGCGCGGTGCAGACCAGCGACTTCATGACCGCCGACTGGGCCGAATTGCCGTACGCGCTGCTGAAGAAGGTCAGCAGCCGCATCATCAACGAGGTGCGCGGCATTAACCGCGTGGTCTACGACGTGAGCAGCAAGCCGCCGGCGACGATCGAGTGGGAATGATTCGGCGTCGTTCAGCGTCTATCGATGTCTATCGGAAATCGCTGCTAAGTTGTTGTCCCGTATAGAGAACGTCTGTCGAGATCTATCGAGATCTATCGGGGGGATGCCCTTCAGTTTGACGGTAAATCTGACGGTAAAAATCTGGCACGGATGCCCTCCGAATTTTTTACCGTCAGCGCTTTGAGGCCATTGACGGTAAAAATCTTGGCAGAAAAACAATACGGAACAACCACTTAGCGAAGTTGTAGCGGCCAAATTAGCGTGACGGTAAAATTCCTCCGAGAGGAGGGACCGCCGATGCTGTCCGATGGCACGCTCAGGGGCATCAAGCCCCAGGCCACCACCTACAAGATCGCCGACCGGGACGGGATGTACGTGACCGTCTCCCCCAGGGGCACGATCACTTTTCGCCTCGACTACCGGCTCAACGGCCGGCGCGAAACGCTCACGATCGGGCGCTATGGGTCGAAGGACGGGATCTCGCTGCTCATGGCGCGCGAGCGCTGCACGGAAGCGCGCAAGGCGATCGCCGAAGGCCGATCTCCCTCCCAGGAGAAGCAGCGCGAGAAGCTCAGGACGGCCGAGGCTAAGACCTTCGAGGAGTTCACCAAACGCTGGCTGGAAGAAGCCAGGATGGCCGAGAGCACCAAGTCGATGCGCAAGAGCATCATCGACCGGGACATCATGCCGGTATTTCGCAACCGGCTGATGGCCGAGATCGGCCCGGAGGACCTGCGCAACCTGTGCGCCAAGGTCAAGGCGCGCGGCGCACCGGCGACCGCCGTGCACGTGCGCGACATCGTCAAGCAGGTGTTCGGTTTCGCGGCGTTGCATGGCGACAAGGCGCCGAATCCCGCGGACGAAGTCGGCCCTTCATCGATCGCCACCTTCGTGGCCAAGGACCGCGCGCTGTCGCCGTCCGAGATCCGGGTCATGCACCGGGTGCTGGACGCCACAGCGACCCTGCCGACCATCCGCCTGGCGCTGCGTCTGATCCTGCTCACTCTCGTGCGCAAGAGCGAGCTGATCGAGGCCACCTGGGACGAGGTCGACTTCGAGAACGCCGTCTGGACGATTCCGAAGAGCCGCATGAAGGCCGGCAAGCCCCACAACGTCTATCTGTCGCAGCAGGCGCTCGACATCATCGTGGCCCTGCGCACTTGCGCGAGCGGCTCGAAGTTCTTGCTGCCGTCGCGCTATGACGCCGATCGCTGCATGTCGAAGGCTACCTTGAACCGGGTTACCCAGACCGTCGCGGAGCGAGCCAAGGAGGCGAAGCTCCCGTTGGAGCCCTTCACCGTGCACGACCTGCGCCGCACCGGCTCGACCATCCTGAACGAGCTGGGCTTCAACAGCGACTGGATCGAGAAGTGCTTGGCGCACGAAGACGGGCGCTCATCGCGTGGCGTCTACAACAAGGCGGAATACGCAGAGCAGCGGCGTCACATGCTGCAGGAGTGGGCGGACATGATCGATGCCTGGGTGGCGGGGAAGTCGCACACCCCGACGCTGCTGCCGCCGACGATGAAGGTGGTCACGACCGCGGCGCCAATCTGAGAGCTCTATCGCGGCTGGAAGCTGAACCGGCTTCCGTACGGGCGGCGGCGAGACAACGTCCGCCGTCCGACAAACGCCGCACTCGTGCTCGCCAGTCCGCTGCCAGAGGCCTCTTTACCTGGTCGGATCAGTGCGCCCGGCCGCACGAACGCGGACGTGGACTCCGGACAGCTGCCTGGGCGCAGGCGACGCGCTACGGCATGAAATCTCCGACAAACCTTCAAGGATGCCGCAGTGAGCTACGTCCCGCATGTCGTCGCATCGCTCGCGCAAGCTCTTGAGCTGGCGTTCAAGGGCGCGGAGGTCACGGATTCGCTTTGCAACGTGGCCAATGTGCTCTTCGAGCAGCGAATTGACCTCATTGCAGTTCTCGTTGGGGGTGTCCTTGAATCGCAGCAGGATACGAATTTCAGCCAAGGCCATGTCCAGAGATCGGCAATGTCGGATGAATGAAAGCCGCTCGGCGTGCGCATCGGCATAGTTCCGGAAGTTGCCATCGGTGCGTGCAGGCTCGGGCAACAGGCCTTGTCGCTCGTAGTAGCGGATCGTTTCCACCGGAGTGCCGGTCGCTCTAGCCAACTCGCCAATCCTCATCGCGCCCTCCCTCGCCGGCGACATGCATGTCCTCATGATCATTTTAGGCGCTTGACCCTGTAGTGGCTACAGGGTGTGCAATCGACCTTGTCTGTCGAGAGGAGCAAGCGTGAGCGACTGTAAGGCCACCGATTGTGGTTGTTCGACCAAGGCGACGGCGCCGATCATCGGGTCCGCCATGAGCTCGAAAACGGCCTCATACCGCATCGACAACATGGACTGCCCCTCCGAGGAGGCACTGATCCGCGACAAGTTGGGGAAGCTCGAGGGTGTTACAGGCTTGAGCTTCAACCTGCTGCAACGCACCCTCGCCGTGAGCCATCGGCTCGACACACCGGCCGCGGTCGAAGCGACCTTGAGCGCCATTGGAATGCGGGCACATCGCGTCGACGCGCCGACGGAGCGAGTGCGAACAGTGATCACCATCGCCAAGATGGACTGCCCCACCGAGGAGGGGCTGATACGGGAGAAGCTCGCCGGCCTGCACGGCGTCGTAGCGCTGGAGTTCAATCTGATGCAGCGTCGCTTGACCGTGACACATCTTCCGGACGCACTTGGCGCCGTGCTCGGGGCCCTGCAAAGCATCGGCTTCGGGGCGACAGTCGCGCCGGGAGACGCGGCTGGTGTGGTCACGCCGCCGGAGCCGTTGCCCAGGACCCCGTGGTGGCCATTGGCCATCGCCGGGGCTGCCGCGACACTGGCCGAGGTCTTGTACTGGATCAACGGCGGTAATCACTGGGTGGTCGTGGCGCTTTCGCTCGCGGCGATTTTCGGTGGCGGGCTGTCGACCTACAGGAAAGGGTGGATCGCGCTCAAGAACGGCAACCTGAACATGAACGCCCTCATGTCGATCGCCGTCACGGGCGCGATGGTCATCGGACACTGGCCGGAAGCAGCGATGGTGATGGTCCTGTTCGCGCTGGCGGAGTTGATCGAGGCAAAGTCGCTCGACCGCGCGCGGGATGCGATTCGCGGCCTGCTCGATCTCGCGCCCGAAACAGCAACCGTTCGTCAGGACGACGGCAGTTGGAGTGAGACGCCCGCCAAGGCCGTGTCACTCGGCGCGGTCGTACGTGTACGGCCCGGTGAGCGGATCGCTCTGGACGGCGTCGTGGCCAGCGGACGGTCGACGGTGAATCAGGCGCCCATCACGGGCGAGAGCATGCCGGTCGACAAAGCCGAAGGTGACAAAGTTTTCGCGGGCACGATCAACGAGACCGGATCGTTCGAGTACCGGGTAACAGCAGAGGCCAGCCACTCGACGCTCTCGCGGATCATCCATGCCGTCGAGGCCGCGCAGGGCAGCCGCGCCCCGACCCAGCGTTTCGTCGATCGCTTTGCGAGGATCTACACGCCGGCCGTGTTCTCCGTAGCTCTGTTGGTGGCGTTCGTGCCGCCAGTGGCCTTCGGCGCTCCGTGGCTGGATTGGGTCTACAAGGCTCTGGTGCTGCTGGTGATCGCCTGCCCCTGCGCGCTGGTGATTTCGACGCCGGTGTCCATCGTCAGCGGCCTGGCCGCCGCTGCGCGCAAAGGCATTCTCATCAAGGGGGGCACCTACCTCGAAGAGGGGCACAAGCTGGCGGCGTTGGCGCTGGACAAGACTGGGACGATCACCCACGGTAAGCCTGCGCAGACCGATTTCATCGACTTGACCGGGGACGCGGAGGCTACGCGCGTTCTCGCGGCCAGCCTCGCGGCTCGCTCCGACCACCCCGTGTCGCAAGCTGTGGCTCGTGACGCGACCCAGAGCGGATTAGCGCTGCGTGAGGTGACTGACTTTGCCGCCATTCCCGGTCGCGGAGTAACGGGCCGCATCGATGGACTTCGCTATCACCTCGGAAATCACCGGCTGATCGAGGAACTCGGGCTCTGCTCGGCGGACATCGAGGCCAGGCTCGATCCGCTCGAGCGCCAGGGTAAGACTGCCGTGTTGCTGACCAATCAGCATCAAGTAACCGCGATCTTTGCCGTTGCGGACACGGTGAAGGCATCGAGCCGTGAGGCCATCGCCGAGCTTCACGATCTCGGCATCAAGACGCTGATGCTCACCGGCGACAATGCGCATACCGCCGAGGCCATCGCTCTCGAAGTGGGCATTGACGAGGTACGCGGCAACCTCTTGCCCGAGGACAAAATTCAGGTCATTGAAACGCTGCTCGGGAGCAAGCTAGCGGGCCGAGTTGGTATGGTGGGCGATGGCATCAACGACGCACCGGCGCTCGCCAGAGCAGACATAGGGTTTGCCATGGGCGCGGCGGGCACCGATACCGCCATCGAGACCGCGGACGTCGCGCTGATGGACGACGACCTGCGCAAGGTCCCAGAATTCATCCGATTGTCGCGGGCGACAGCGGCTGTTCTGAGCCAGAACATCGTGTTCGCGCTTGGCATCAAGGCCGTGTTCCTGTTGCTCGCCTTCACGGGGCAAGCAACGATGTGGATGGCGGTATTCGCCGACATGGGCGCGAGCCTGCTGGTGGTCGGCAACGGCCTCCGACTGCTGCGCACGCCCCAGATCGGTCGCGTGTCCGGTGAGGTACGGCATCCGCTCGAGCGAGCGAGTGCTGCACCGTGAAGTCGCTCCGCCTGAAGACTGCTTCTCCCTTTTACTGCTGAGGAGGTTCCCATGACCAACCTACATCGAACCGTTCAAACCGTGATGCTAGTTGCGCTGCTTGCCGGCGCGGCGTCGGTGTTCGGGCAGGCGCCCACACAGGGAGGACCCACTGCTCCGACCGATGCGCAAGTGCGCGAGCTACAACAGCAGATCAAGTCGTTGCGGCAGCAGCTTGATGAATTGAATGCAACGCAGGATGCCGCCACTCGTCGGCAGCTGATGCAGCAGAACTGGCGGGGCATGCAAGGCTATATGGGTCAAATGCACGATCGCTGGGGAATGGGGTATCCGTGGATGATGGGGCGCCCCTGGTCGATGTGCGGCCCGGGAATGATGGCCGAAGGGAGAACATGGTGGCCCGTTCCGCCGGGCGCGAATCCGGAGCAATACAGCCAGCAAATGCGCGACCACATGCAGCGCATGCAGGATCAGATGAACAAGATCGCGCAGACATCTGATCCACAGGAGCGGCAGCGCCTCATGCAGGAGCACTGGCAGGGCATGTACCAGGACATGCAGACGATGCGAGGCATGGGATGGATGTGGGGCGGCCCGATGATGGGCCCAGGGATGATGCGCGGTGGCATGATGCCCGGGGGACCGGCGCCCAGCGCGAAAGCGTTACCCGACGCCGATTCCGGCGGCGCAAGACTGGTTTCGACCTATTGCGCCCAATGTCACGCCGCACCCCAGCCGACACTACACACAGCGAAGGACTGGACGAGCGTTACTCAGCGCATGCATGTTCACATGGAGGGCTGGCAAGGCGTCAAGACCCCGTCCGAGGAGGAGATGAAGTCGATCGTCGCCTACATGCAGAAGCATGCCCGGAAGTAACTCTGTGTTTGGGAACCGCAAGGGCAGGAGCGAAGGGCATCCAGCCGACCGAGGTGCCTTACCGCGATCGGCTGCGAGTATGGGCGCGAGTTGTGTGGGTTGCCGCCGACCCAACCCATGCGAACTGAGTGGACGGTTGCTGTCCGGGTGGTGAATTCGACAATGGCTGGGCAGGGGGAGCACCCACCGGCGCCGCGCCCGCCGACCATTTCATCCTTTACGAGGCGGGCGTACCGCTCATCCTCCGCTGCTTGCGCCTACGCACGTCGGGTACGGGCGCGCGCTTCGGCGGCACGGCGTTCGACGCTTTCCGTCGCGCATCGATCCACGCCTCGATTTCCCGCAGGTCCCACACCACGCAGCGCGCGGTGAGGAAGAACCGCTGCGGGAATTCCCCACGGCGCTCCAGCTCGTAGATCGTCGAGTCCGCGAGCGGGACGATCTGGCGTAGCTCGCGGCGGCGGATCGTGCGCCTCAGCCCCTTCGGGTCGGCAGGCGCGGCCTTGTAGAGCTCCCGGATCGCGCGCGCGTCGAACGCGCCCGACGGCTCGGTCTCGCGGACTGCCTCCCGAAGCAAGTCGGCACCGTCTCGGCCGGCGGCACATTCGTCATCGATCTCTCCGTCGCGCCGAGGATCCATCCCCTTCGGTTTCGTGACGCCGGCGGCCCGCGCCGTGTCCCCGAACTGCCTTCCGCGCTTCATTCGCCCCCCCTTTCTCGGTCGAGAAGCCGCCCCGGCTTCCGGCATTGGGCCGCGCATAGCGGCCGCAGACCGACTTTCAGAACCGTAGACCTCGCGTGGCCGCCACTGACGTGGCGCCCCGCGACCCTGGGGGCTTCGGGCTGGGCGTCTGTCGCCATGGGTCGCCGCCTTTCGCCATCTATCGAGAGCCCCTTGGGGTTTGGGTACGGAATCCGGCGCAAAAGTGTCGGGATACATCTCCCCACTATTTCGTCGGCCCTACGAATTAGGTCGCCTGTCGCTCTTTTTCTTCCGCTGACCCCCGCTCGATCTCCTCCCCGTCCGGCAACCGACGGGGAGAGTCATGGCGCTCAAGGCGGGAGAGGGTCTCCAGCGATGGGAGATCGCGGTCACGAAGAAACTGGTGGGTGAGTTCAGGAGGCGGTCTCGAAGCCTCGAGCGGGAGGAGTTCGACGATCTGATGCAGGAGTGCCTGGCGCACTGGATCGTGGTGCGACGGAAGCTCGCACCCGATCCCGATGCGCCTCCCGTGGGCTACATGGCGCAGGTCATCCGCAACAAGCTCACGGATCTGATCCGCGAGCGGGAGGCCGACAAGCGCGCCGGAGAGAAGGAGGCGCTGTCGCTCGATGCCACGCTCGACGGCTCGGACGATGGCCTGACGCTGGCCGACCTGCTGGCCGAAGAGGAGTCGGCCCAGCAGGACGAGGCCGGTACCGTCGATCGCCACCACGCGCGCATCGACATCGGCCGCGCCCTGGCTCGGTTGACGCCGGTTCAGCGGCAGCTGTGCCGGATGCTCGGCGAGGAGGGGCTGACGGTCAAAGAGGCTGCCGAGCGGCTCCGAATCCCCCGCGGCACCCTGTACGAGGAGATCAAGCGCATCCGTCGGGTGTTCGCAGATCAGGGGCTTGGCGACTATCTGAAGGAGTAGCCCGACACTTTTCCACGCGATTCCGTATGCCTGAAGACCGACCTGAATCGGCACGGAATCGATGATCAAGTTCACCATCACCAGCACCAAGGGCGGCGTCGGCAAGACGACGCTCACGGCCAACCTCGGCGCCCTGCTGGCCGACATGGGGCTGCGCGTCCTTCTGGTCGACGCCGATGTCCAGCCCTCGCTGTCGAAGTACTTCCCGCTGGCGGCAGCGCAGCCGGCAGCCGGCCTCACCGAGGTGATCCTGCGCGGCGAGGTGACCGCGGCGTGCATCACGGCCACGGTCTTCCCGAACCTCGACATCGTCGTGTCGGACGACCCCGAAGGCCATCTCCCCAACTGGCTGCTCAATCGCATCGACCGCGGCTTCCGTCTGCGCTTTGCGCTTCAGGCCGCCGTGGTGGCCGACGCCTACGACTGCGTCCTGATCGATACGCAGGGCGCTATCGGGCCCCTGCAGGACGCGGCCGTCATGGCCGCCGACATCCTCGTCTCGCCGATCACGCCCGAGATCCTCTCGGCGCGGGAGTTCAAGGACGGCACGATGGAGCTGCTCGATCGCCTGGAACCGGGCAGCGCTCTCGGCGCCACGCTCGGACCGGTGAAGGCGGTGATCTACCGGCAGGACCGCACGGCTGACGCGCGCCTCATCGCCACCGGCATCCGCGAGGACTTCATCCGCCTGAAGGGCAGGGTGTCGGTGCTCGACACGGTGGTGCCGCACGCCAAGGCCTACAAGGAAGCCGCCACCCTGCGGATTCCGGTGCACCGGCACGAACGCCGGCGCGACGGCGTCATGCCGAGCGCATGCGCGGTGATGCACCAGCTTGCCTGGGAACTGATCCCCAGCCTGCAGGGCGTTCACGCCGACGAGTCCGTCGCCGAGGAGCGGTCGGCATGAGCAGCAAGGTCTCGCTGGATGAGCGTCGGCGGCTGGTGGCCGAGTCGTTGCAGGTGGGCAATCCCGGGAACAACGCACGGGATCTGGCCGGTCAGAGCGACCCGCGCACGGAGTCCCAGATCGAACTCTCGATCGACGAGATCCGTCCCTACGAGAACAACCCGCGGCGGGCGGCGAACGCGAAGTTCGACGACATCAAGGAGTCGATCCGAACCAGCGGCCTGAGAAGCCCGCTCACCGTGACTCGCCGCCCGGGCGAGTCGCACTTCATTGTCGAGGCCGGCGGCAACACGCGGCTGCTGGCGCTGCGGCAACTGTGGACCGAGACGCGCGACCCGCGCTTCCGCAAGCTGGTGGTGCTTTTTCGGCCCTGGCGATCCGAGAGCCACGTCCTCACCGCGCACCTGATCGAGAACGAACAGCGTGGAGAAATGACCTTCTGGGATAAGGCCTCCGGCGTTGTCGCACTCAAGTCGCGTCTCGAGGCGGAGCAGGGCCGAACCCTGACGCTGCGGCCGCTGGAGGATGCACTCCACGCGCTGGGCTTGTCGGTGAACACCGCAACGCTGGGTCTGCATCTCTTTGCCACTGAGCGGCTGCGCACTCTCGGCGAGGCGGTGGCCGATCTCTCCGGCCTCGACGTCAAGACGATCCAGCCGCGCCTGAACGCGCTGAAGCGCTACGCGCAGGCGCGAGCCTCGATCGCTGAGGACGACCTCTACGCGGAGGTCTTCGAACCGGTCTTTCGACGGTTCGCGGAGCAGTACCCGCACACCGGTGTCTTCAGTGTCGCCGCAACCTGCGAGGCTTGTGAAGTCGCGCTGGCTCGTCATCTTGGCGAACCCGTTGAGGTGCTGCGCGAGGCTCTGCGCCCGGCGGCAGGTCGCGGTGCGCCGGTCGATCCGTCGGTGCTAACGACCGGCACTTCGGACACCGACACGGCCACCACGGACCGTCCTGCGGTCAGCTACGAGACTGGTGAGGTCGTCGGTGCAGTTGCAGACGAACTGCTGGCGCGCGCGAGGGACTTCGCGGATGCAGCCGGCCTCGGCGGCGTTCTCCATCCCGAGCCGCAGTCCGCCACCGGCCTGCGACTCTCGACGCTTCCCGCCGACGATGCGGCGCACCCCGAGCGGGAACGCGCCTGGTGGTTGCTCGCTGGACTCCTCGGTCAGTTCGAGCCGAATACGCCGCCACCGGCATCGCTGGCCCCGGGATTCCTGCACTGGCTCATCGATTCCGAGGACGCATCGGCCACGGCGTTCTGGGAGTTGCTGACCTGCGTCAGGCGAGCGGGCGGCGTGCACCGCACGCTGCGCGCAGCGGGCGGATCGGTGTCGTCTTCGGAGGAAGCGTGATGCTCCCGCTGCAAGACACCCAGGTGCGGCTCGTCCTGCTCAACCACGTGACCGTGCGTCTGGCCGATGCCGCGCAGGACGAGCTTCGCGCGGCCGGCATCGAGAGCGAGCTGCTGCCCCATCTTCGGCAGCTCTCGGCAGTCGATCTCAGTCGCCTCGCTGCGATGCGCAGCTTGACGATCGGCGTCGCCTTCGACGGCGCGGCCCTCAAGGCAGGGCTGCGTGCGGTGGCCCTCGTCAACGAGGCCAAGGCGCTGGAGACGTACTTCATCCGCCATGGTGCGTCCACGCATCTGATGAGCGCGCTCTTCAAGGTCCGCCGCAAGCTGACGCTCAAGCGCCGCCGCGACTTCGATGCGCGGCGTCCCGCGGGCCGTGTCCGGCTGCCGGATTACGCCACGCGCGAGCGCATCTACCAGGCCTGGCGGGCCATCACCGACCCGACGCCGCGCGTTCGCTACTACCGCCTGCACCAGGAGTTTCAGCACATCCCGATCGCCGTGTTGGAGGCGGTGATTCGCGAGTTCGAGGCCGACGAATGAACGCGCGCCTGGAAGGCCTCGGCATCACTCCGCAGGTGTTGCTCGACGTCTTCGACACACCGGTGAGCTTTCATCGTTGCCTGGTGGCCGTCACCGGCGGCGTCACATCGGCACTGATGCTGTCGCAGGCGATCTGGACCACCCAGTCGCTCGATCCCTCCGCTGATGGCTGGTTCAGCCGCTCCCAGGAGCAGTGGACGCAGGAGACCGGGCTGTCGCGCTGGGAGCAGGAAACCGCACGGCGCGCCTTGCGCCGATCGGGACTGCTCGAAGAGCGTCGCGTGGGCATGCCGGCCAAGCTCTGGTTCCGCGTGCGTCCAGACGCCGTCTGGCGTGCCCTGCAGGCCCATGCCGGGGCGTCGTGCCGATGACGGCGCGCAGGAACTTCCGTGACTGAGGACCTGCGCCATGCAGACGAGGAACCGCAGGGGCGGGCAGCGGGCTTCGATGCGGCGCCGCTGTCGGTCATCTGGCCGCTACTCGGGCGGCACATCGCATTTCATCGCCGTCTCGTGGATCTCACGTCCAGCGTCAAGGCAGCGCTCCTGTTGTCGCAGTCCGTCTATTGGACGCGCCATGGCCGGGACATCGCGCAGACCGGCGGATGGTTTCACAAGACGTCCGAGCAATGGGAGATGGAGACCGGCCTGTCGGCGAAGGAGCAGGCCAGCGCGCGCGAGGTGCTGCGCGGCCTGGCGCTGCTCGACGACCAGCGCATGGGGATTCCCGCCCGGCTGCACTTCCGGTTAAACGTGGACGAACTGGGCATGCGCCTCGCCGACCGGATCGCCTGCCATCCGCACGCGGCGGACTGGAGCGACCGTGTCGTACTCGCCGAGCTGCTCGGACCTTCGGTGGCTTTCCACCGCACGCTCGCCGGTATCGCCGGCGGCGTGCACGCCGGCCTGATGCTGTCCCGCGCGTTGCACCTGACGCGGCTGCAGGTCAGGCACCGCCTAGACCACTGGATCGCCAGCTCGGCAGCTCGCTGGTTCGAAGAGATCGGTCTATCGCGGCGCGAACAGGAAACCGCGCGCCGCGATCTCGTCCGCACCGGGCTCTGGGAGGAGTGCTTGCGCGGCATTCCGCCGAGCCTCGTGGCGCGCATTCGGCTGGACTGTCTGCTCGCATTGCTCACCGACGACGCATCGGCGGCGAGGAGCCTCGGCTCGCGCAACGCAGATCCAGATCGTGGCGTTCCCGCAGACAAGGGTTCACCGAAAGTCGAATCAAGACTGAGGCAACACCGCAGCCTTGTTTTGCCGAAACCGCCGGATCAGGTTCGCCCGATCCGCCAACGCAGTTCAGCCGAAAGCGCCGTTCTTCTTATGAATCACAGTACAGGTGAATCAGTACAACAACCACAGCACACCGCCTCGCCTGAGAGTCCGCCGGACACGTTGGCGGGTAGTGGTGAACTGATCTTTCCCGAGCAGATGCTGCCGGACGAACGCCAGGCCGCACATCTGCTGCTGCGCCGGTGCGGTGATCAAGCCCAATGCCTACTCGATGAACTCGCGGGCCGCCTCCAGGTTCGCGGTGTTCGCCTCAGCCCCGTGGCCTACCTGCGCGGGCTCATCGCCCGCGCCGCCGCCGGCAGCTTCGTACCCGAGCTCGGCCCCCGCGTAGCGGCCGAGCGCGAACAGCGGCAGAAGGATGCCATCCGGCGTCGCGAACGCGAGGCCGAGGAGCAGCGCCTGGCTGCAGAGCGCGCCACGCCCGAGTACCAGGCCAAGGCCCTGGCCCAGCGGCAAAAGGTCAGACAGATGATCGACGAGCTCAAGGCGCGCATGGGCACGAACAGGCAGCCATGAGCAAGAGCGCGACCGCACATCCAACCGCCGCAAGACCACCCCTCCACGGAGTCCTCCCATGACAACGCAAGACACGACCTCATCCCTCGGGCCAGCGTCGGCAGTCGATTCCGCGCCGATCCCTCGCGACGCGCCGGCGCCGAACGCCCCGCCCGCGATGGGGCGGCTTGCCGACGAGACGCCCGACGTGATGACGCTGCACACCCAGGATGCCTACCGGATGTTCATTGGCCGCGCCGCGGACGCAGCGACCAAGGCACCGGCGATCCCGGGCGGCCGGCGGTTTGCGGCGATGCTGAAGGCGATCTGGTACCTGTCGGCCAACGACAACCCCTACGCCGACTGGCTCCTGATCCGGGTCTATCAGTCCCTGGCCAGCATCCGATCGCAAATGGGTCAGGTCATCGAAGCACGAGAGGCCGAGTTCGAGCGGCTGCGCCGCAAGGGGCTCGCGCTGTCCGTGCTCGCTTCGCGCAGCCCGGTCACCGTGGAGTTGGGGTTCCGCAGTCCGTACGGCTATGCCACGGCCGAGGCGATCGTCGAGTTCGACTACCACGTGCGGATGGTCAAGACCCTCGTGCTCAAGGACCGCATGAGCGACGAGGCGGGCAGGGCCGACATCCGCGCCGTCGGCCGCGGACTCCGGGCGCTCTTCCTGGAACCGATCCGCTGGGAGCGCTACCTGCTGCGCGAGGAGATGCTGCCCTTGAGCCGGCGCGACTTCCTGCCCGGAGCCGACGAGGCGGCACGACAGCGAGTGCGCGCCGCGGTGGCGCTGTTCGGCGAAGTTTCTCGGAAGGTGTTCACCGGAGAAGAAGCGCCGCGTCACTCGCAGCGCCGGATCACGCCGACGGCGGCGGAGCTGCGGCTGATGCAGCAGGTGTCGCTCACCGCGGACGCGGGCGCCGAGCCACCGGCGGCACCGGAAGGACAGTTGCTGTGACGAGCGCGCCGTGCCCGGCGGTTCGGCATCCCACTGCGCAGGAGTGCCGCATGCTCCGTGTGCTGGTGCATGACGCGCTCTCCGCCGCGCTGCTGCACGGCTTCGAGCGGATCTCGTTCCGCGGCTACTGCATCGAGGCTAGGCGCTTCTCTGCAGCCGGTGCGGAAAGGGCTTCCGTAGACCTCACGCTCACTGCCTTCGGTGGCGCCGAGCTGCTGGATCGCGTCCGCATTGCAGTTGCATTCCCATCGGACCCGGGATCAGCATGCCGCATAGATCCCTTGCACGCGCCGGCGATTGCCGCGCGCCGCGTCGAGTCTCTCGCTGGCTGTGTCAGCCCGGTTGATGCCCGTTACGCATCGCCCGAAACCGGTCAGATCTCCTGAGAACCGGTGGCCGCAAGGCCCGGAGATTTCGTCAGTGCTTCTACCCAGCCGGGGAGTCCCATCCCCGCACTGGGGATGGTCTCTCCATTTTCATGTGTTCCATGTCATAGGAGGCCATCATGTCCGAGTCATCCCAAGCCAGCAGCCCGTCGTCGTTCTTCAACCTGCACGTCGAAGGCGTCGGCTATCTCAATCGTGTTCGTACCGTGAAGCCGAAGAAGGGCCAGGAGTTCCTGGCCTGCACAGTGGCTGCCCTCCGTGGCAGCGACAGTGATGTCAGCTACACGAAGTTCGACTGCCGTGTCAGCGGTGCTGACGCTCAGGCGATCGTCAAGCGCCTGGAAAACGATGTCGCGGCCGACAAGGCCGTGATCATCGGCTTCAGGATCGCCGACATCTATCCCGAAATGTTCACCTTCGAGAAGGGTGACAGGAAGGGACAGCCGGGAGTCAGCATCAAGGGTCGACTGCTGCGCATCAAGTTCGCCAAGGTCAACGGCGAACCCATCGATGTGCCGCAACCGGCACGCGCAGAGGAACGCGAGAGCGTTCCGTTCTGACCGCCGGCACCGTCAGTCTCGATCCATCCCCCGGGGAGCTCGCTCCCTGGGGGAGGAGCTCCCCATTCGTCATACGAAGGAGAACTCCATGTGTCGACCGATCGAGTCGATGTCGGACGCGGCCCTGCTCAGCACGCTGGTGGGTCCCCGAACGGCAGCGAACCTGTTGAAAGACGCGAGCGGCAGCCTGTCGCGGTTGCTGCACGCAGACGTAGCGCAGCAAGTCCCCTCGTCCTCCGTCGGAGCGAAGCTTATGGCGGCCAGGGAACTGGTCCGTCGTGCCCTCGCCGAGACGATCCGCGAACGGGACATGCTGGCATCACCGGCCGCGGTGCGCGACTACTTGCGGATCATGCTGGCCCAGCGCGACCACGAAGTCTTCATGGTGCTGTTCCTCGATGCACAGAACCGGGTCATCGCACCCGAGGAAATGTTTCGAGGGACGCTCACGCAGACCAGCGTGTACCCGCGTGAAGTGGTCAAGCGGGCGCTGTCGCTGAACGCTGCGGCCGTGATCCTGGCGCACAACCACCCGTCAGGTGTCGCCGAGCCCAGCCGGGCCGACGAGTTCCTGACCCAGTCGCTGCGTTCCGCACTGGCCCTGGTCGACATCCGTGTGCTCGACCACATCGTGATCGCAGGCAGCAACGCCACCTCGTTCGCCGAACGCGGTTTGTTGTAGCCCGTAAACCCTGCGCGACACCCGTCGCGCTTCCCATCCGGATCGGGATTTCCCGGTCCGGTTCGTCACCCCAGCGGGGATGTGCATCCCCGCATGGCGGGGGGCCGTTCCTGCAACTTCTCTGGAGTCTTACCATGAAGAGCGGACGTTCTCTCGTCGACCTGGCCCACGAACTCGAGCGCCAGATCTCCTCCAAGCGCGACCTGGTCGTGCCTTCGTCGTTCCTGCAATGCCGTACCGATGAGGATGGCAGCCTCAAGCTGATCGTCGACTCCCGCCAGGGAGACGGCGAATACGGCGTCACGGGTCTGGCGCGCCGGCAACTCGCCGACAAGCTCAAGATCCCGTTCGCCTACTTCGAGCGCATGCGCACCGAGCAGCCGCAACTGCTCGATCGCAACGTCAACACCTGGCTGCAATCGGACGGCGACCGCCGAATGATCCGCACGCTGGACGGGCAGGTGAGGGCGGTGCTGTCGGACCGCTATCGCCGGCTGGACAACTTCGATCTTGCGGAGAACGTCCTGCCGATCCTGCAGCGGCTGGAGGGAGCCCGCTTCGAATCGGTCGAACTGACCGAGACGAAGATGTACCTGAAGGTCATCACGCCCCGCGTCGAGTTCGAGGTCGCCCCCGGCGACGTCGTGCAGGCCGGCATCGTCATCACCAACTCGGAGGTCGGCTGCGGCACGCTCTCGGTGCAGCCGCTGATCTACCGGCTGGTGTGCAAGAACGGTCTGATCGCATCGGACCACGCGCTGCGCAAGACGCATGTCGGGCGCTCGCTGACCACGGAAGCGGAGTCGGTCAATGTGTTCAGGGACGACACCCTGGCCGCAGACGACCGGGCCTTCTTCCTGAAGGTGCGGGATGTGGTCGAGGCTGCGGTTTCCGAAGCCACGTTCCGCCAGGTCGCGCACAAGCTTCAGAAGACGCGGGACATCCGTCTGACCGGCGACCCGGTGAAGTCTGTCGAGGTGCTGGCCAACCGCTACACGCTCAACGACACCGAGCGGGCCGGCGTGCTGCGGCACCTCATCGTCGAAGGCGATCTCAGTGCCTATGGTCTGGTCAACGCCGTCACGCACTTTTCGCAGGACGTCGAGGACTACGACCGTGCCACCGAGTTCGAGGCACTGGGCGGCAAGCTCATCGAGCTGGCCCCTGGCGACTGGAAGGAGTTGGCCCACGCCGCCTGAGAACCCCCAAAGCACTGCCACCGGCGGTGCTTCGGGACTGCTGTCCCTGATTGAAGTCCTCCCCCTCGCCCGGCGCAGCCTCACGGTTGCCCGGGCATTTTTTTCGTCTGTCAGCAGTGCTGACGGACCTGAGCGGCGAACACAGTTCTACCGGCTCACTCGACGCTTGTTTCGCTCGCGCAGCAGTGCTGCCTTCCTGCGCCGCGTTGCTGGATCGGCGGGCAAGGCACCGAGCCATAGGAGCAGTAGACGCAGCAATCGCCCGGCTTCGGTTTCAGCACGACGTGGCAATGCTCGCACTCGTAGAACCATTGGCACGCATCCGTCGGCATGGTCTCCGTCTTCGCGTGGCCGCACTGCGGGCAAGTGAGGGTCGATTGCAGGATCACCGTGCTCACTTGGCGCTCCCTACGAGCGTGGACGGATAGCCGGCATCCCGCGTCGCACGGGTCAGGGCATCAACATTCGTGCGGGCGTCGTCGAAAGTTACGGTGGCCTCACGCTTGTCCAGGTTGACCTCGGTCTTCGCGACGCCGGCAACCTTGCCCAACGCCTTCTTCACCGTGATCGGACAGGCCGCGCAATTCATGTCGGGCACCGACAGCGTGACGGTCTTGGGTGCAGACCAGGCGGGACCGGTCATCGCGACGACGATGGCAAACGCGAGCAATGCTCTCTTCATGGTGGTGTCCTCTCAATAGAACCAGGGGGCGATGTAGGGAAAGCCGAGCGCAATCGCCACGAGCGCGGCGACCAGCCAGAACAGCGTCTTGTAGGCGGTCTTCACCTGCGGCAACGCACAGGCTTCGCCCGGTTGACATGTCACTGCGGGGCGCCAGATACGGCGCCACGCGAAGAACAGGGCCACCAGTGCGGCGCCGATGAAGAGCGGCCGGTAGGGTTCGAGTACTGTCAGGTTCGCGATCCACGCACCCGAGAACCCGAGTGTGATCAGCACCAGCGGCCCCAGGCAACATGTGGAGGCGAGGATCGCTGCCAGCCCGCCTGCAAACAGGGCGCCACGACCCTGCGTGGGTTCGGCCATCGAATACTCCTTCGGTCTCGTGCGATCGAGGGTGTAACCTTACTTCCGTACATAAGTACGGAGTCAAGGCCCATGCACGACAAAACCGGCGCAACCATCGGCGCCCTGGCGGAAACCGCTGGGGTCAACGTCGAGACGATCCGCTTCTACCAGCGCAAGGGCCTGATGCCTGAGCCCGAGAAACCCTACGGCAGCATCCGCCGGTACGGCGCGGCGGAGCTGGCACGCGTGCGGTTCATCAAGTCCGCGCAGCGGCTCGGGTTCAGCCTGGAGGAAGTCGGCGAGTTGCTAAAACTCGAGGACGGCGCACGCTGCAGCGAAGCTCGACAACTGGCCGAACAGAAGCTCGTGGACGTGCGCCAGAAGCTCAGCGACCTGCAGCGCATCGAGTCGGTGTTGGCGGGACTGGTGGCGCGATGTTCTGCTGTTCGCGGCCGAGTCAACTGTCCGTTGATCGCTTCGCTGCAGGAGGTAGCGTAACGACCTATCACCGGCCGAGATACACCGCCGTGATCTGCTCGCGCTCGTGCCCCAGCTCTTCGCTGATTGTGAGCCGCGCTTCGCGATCGGCCTCGCGCTGCGCGGGCGTGAGGTCTCTCGACCGCGGCCCGCCGGCCGCCGGCGCCGGCCATCCGGTCAGCTCGCGGTAGCGGGTCTGCGCGTATTGATGGCGATGGCCGTGGATGCGGTGCGCACCGGCCGCCGCGCACTGATACTCGAAGCGGCGCAACTGCTCGACATAGCTTCGCTCGGCCGGAATGAGGCTGCCCCTGCCGGCCAGTGCCTTGGCCTCGTCGAGTACCTGGCGCTGCTCCGCGTTGCGGATCGGGATCTCGCGCGGCCGCCCACCCTTGGTCCAAGTGTCCTTGAGCGCCAGCCGGTCGCCGCGATCGGCCCACTCCGGCCGGATCTTGATCGACTCGCCGCGCCGCAGCCCGAAGGCTGCCTGCAGCCGCAACGACATCGCCGTGTACGGATCCGTGATCCTGGCAAGCTCGCCCCCGGTCAGTTGCCGCGCCTTGCTGACGTTGGTGACGTACTGCCGCTTGCCGATGCCGTAGTGGTCGTTGTCGCGGGCGATGACGTTCTGCTTGCCGATCTTCTCGGCCCACCATCTCAGCTCCGCCATCCGATTCTTGATCGTGCCCACGGCGAGGCCTTCCGCCTGCCATCGCTCCACCAGGCCCTCGACGTGCTTGGGCTTGAGGCTTGCTGCGGCCATGTGCCGATAGCCCATCTCGTGAAGCTGGCTGGCCACCAGGTCGAGCACCCGCTCGCGATCGCGCTGGGTCGCGAAGCTGCCGTCGCGGTTGCGTCGGCACAGCTGCTTCAGCTCGTAATTCAGGTTGCGCATTCGATTGCTGCTGTCGGGTTCCGTCCTCGTTCCTGTCGGTTGCCCCTGGGGCGAAATCCTTCGTTGTCGCTGGTGTGTAGTCGGTCAGGTCAGTGTTTCTGTCCGTCCCGAACGCCTGGGCGTTGCGGGAACCACGAGGGACACGGGACACCACTCCCGTTTCGTGCCGAGTTACTGCTGGCCGCCGCGGCACGCGGCATTGGCGTCGATGGCGCTTCCTGCGGGAAGGCGATCCATCGGTTGACCCATTGCCCCAAGGCTCTGGGTGCGCCGGTTGGCGCCATGGCTGACATGGCCCGCGGGGAGCGGGCGGGTGCAGACCGCGTTGCGCGGTCCGAGGTCTTGACGCGCCTGGGAGCACGTCACGTGGGGTCGTCACTTGCGACAGCCCCGGCAAAACGCTCGTGCGCTGGGGCAGCGTGCGCGTCGTCACTACTGGCTGGCGCCGCGTAGTGACGACGCGGTTGGCGCAGAGGTGCTGGGGCAGGGCGCGGGCGTGATTGCAGCAGTGGCGTCTCGGCTGTTGCCGCTACGGTCCCGCATGCTCGACTGGGGCAGGGCAGGCGCTTCGTCTCTGAAGCCTGACGCGTATCTCCAGGCCTTGCGGCCGCCGGGTTTCAGGAGATGAGGCCGGCGTATGCGCCCACAGATGCGGGCAGGGGCGATGCGGTGTCGGGCATCAACCGGGCTGACTCAGCCAGCGTAAGCGGGAACGATCCTGCGCCAACGTCTTCCGGACCGCAACCGCAGTGGTCCACTGCGGCAGGCACACGTCGGCCAGGCATTCGCCAACATCGTCAGCACTGCGGACGGCCGGACAGCTCTCGATTCGTGCAGGCGGCTTACCCACCGCCGCGCGAGTCTTGCGTGAGAGGCGCCGATCGCGCGGCCGTGGATAAGCGCGTCCGACCGATAGGGGCTAGGAGGTCAGGTCGTCCTCTTCGTCGTCGCGCCTGTCGCGGCGCGTTCCTTTCAGATGCGCGCAGAAAGCCGCCTTGCCTCTGGGACGCGTACGGATATGGGCGGGGCTTACGACTTACGCCTTACGATTGACGTAACGCGCAAATACACCTAAGCTCCAAGGCACTGACCCAAAAGGATGTGACCGATGTCCGACCCGGCGCTTACCGACGCGCCCCACCCGGGAACAATGTTGGCCGACCGCCTGCGCACGCATTCGATGAGTGCTAGCGAACTGTCGCGCCACCTCGGCATCCCCATCAATCGCGTCACGCAGATCATCAATGGCCAGCGCGGAGTCTCTGGTGACAGCGCTTTGCGCCTGGCGCGGTTCTTCGGTACCCCGCCGAGCTATTGGATCGAGCTACAAATGGCCTACGAGCTGCGTCGCGCGGAGGAAGATAGGGGCGACTTGATACGTCGCACCGTGCCCACCCTAAACGACGTTGCCAAGAGCCGCCAGCCTGCACAGGCTTCTCTGTCGTTCGCCCGCGGGGCTGTTTGATGTCTATTGAGCGGAACTACTCCATCCCCTTCGTCGCGGCCTTAGCGCTCCGCGAGAAGCAAATTCAACAGAACTACCGCCCGATCATCGCGGTTCATAAATGGTTTGCCCGGCGACCGGGGACGCTCTTCCGTGGCCTTCTCCTCTCGGAGTTCGGCGCGCAGCCGGTCGATCAGACCTACTACCGCGCCAACAGCTTTGAGGGGATTACCGTCGCCGATCCTTTTATGGGCGGTGGCACGCCGCTCCTCGAGGCCAATCGCCTTGGGTGCAATGTTTTCGGCACCGACATCAACCCGATGGCCGCGTGGATCGTGCGCGAAGAGATCGACGCCCTTGATCTTGCTGCCTACGAGATGACCGCCGACAAGCTCCTCACGCACCTGGCGCGCGAGATTGGCAGCTTCTACAAGACCCGCTGCCCCGTAACCGGGCGCGCCGATGCTGACGTCAAGTATTTCCTATGGGTTAAGACCGGCACCTGCACGGCCTGCGCCAAGACCTTCGACCTGTTCCCCGGCTATGTCCTCGCCGAAGACGCGCGGCACCCGGCCTATGTTCTTGTCTGCCATGCTTGCGGCGACCTGAACGAGGTTGCCGACCCCGACAGCCCTGGCTCCTGCGCCTGCGGCGCGGCCCTCTCGACCGAAGGGCCAGTGAAGCGCAACAAGTGCGCATGCCCGCATTGTGGCCACGTCAACAGCGCGCCCTTGCATGGCAACGGGCCACCGCCGCACCGGCTTTTCGCCATCGAATACCACAACCCAGACCTGAAGAACCGACCAGGCCGCTTGTTCAAGAAGCCAGACGCCGAAGACCTGGCGCGCGCGCAAAAAGCTGAGAACCTCTGGTCGCGCTTGCGTCCATCATTCGTGCCAGACGATCAGATCCCCGAAGGGGATGAGACCAACAGGCTTCACCGCTGGGGCTATGACCGCTTCCGCGAACTCTTCAACTCGCGCCAGCTTTTGGCACTCGAAAACGCTGCGCGTTTCATCGCCAAGATCAAGGATCAGCGCCTCCGGCGCGCCTTTGCGACGAACTTCTCCGACCTGTTGCGCTACCAGAACATGCTGTGTCGCTACGACACGATGGCGCTGAAGTCGCTGGACGTGTTCTCGATCCACGGCTTCCCGGTTGGCTACGTCCAGGTCGAGTCCAACTTCCTCGGGATCAGAAACGGCAACAACTTGCCTGTTGGCTCCGGTGGCTGGGTCAACATCACCGAGAAATACGCGAAGGCCAAGCGCTACTGCACCGCGCCCTTCGAGGTGGCCTTCGAGGGGAAGAAGAAGATCACTGTGCCGGTTCCCGGCGAGTGGATTGGCGAACGCAACCCCGAGCACCCGGACGCACATACGCGCACCGTGGACATCCGCTGCGCTTCGGCCACCACGACAGCGCTGCCGCCGCAGAGCCTCGATGCGGTCTTCACGGACCCGCCTTACTACGGCATGGTCCAGTACGGCGAGCTGATGCACTTCTGCTACGTGTGGCTCCGTAAGCTGATGGGAGGCGAGTTCCCCGGACTCGAGCAAGAGAGCACACGTCACGCCGAAGAACTGACCGGCAACGACACCGCCGCGCGCGACATCGCGCACTTCGCCGAAGGCTTGGCCCAGGTCTATTCACACATGGCCGCAGCCCTGAAACCCGGCGCACCGCTCGCTTTCACCTACCACCACAACAAACAGGAGGCCTACCTCGCCGCCGGCATGGCGATTCTCGACGCCGGCCTGACGTGTTCGGCCTCTTTGCCATGTCCCGCCGAAATGGGCGGCTCGATCCATATTCACGGCACCGGGTCGTCCATCGTTGATACGGTCTTCGTCTGCCGCGACCGTGGGATCACGCCCCGCGCCTGGCTCTTCGAGGACGCGCCGCAGCTCGCCGGGATACTGGCCCGCGAGCTTTCAGACCTTCGCGCGGCGGGCATGAAGCCCACACCCGGAGACATCCGCTGCATCGCCTACGGGCACATCACCCGCATGGCAATCTGGAACCTGCGCCCCCTGTGGGATGCCAGCCACCCCACCGAAAAGAAGCTCGCCATCATCCGCGCTGCGATGGATGCCATCGCCACGGTTGATGACGTTAAGGCCTGCCTTGAGGGAGCACCTATCCCGCAACCGGCCATCGAGGGCGGTCTCTTCGCCCCACAAGAAGCCAGGGAATCACTTGATGCCGTCGCGTTTTGAGGTTGACTACAACGATCCAGCGCTCGCCTTCGAGCCCCTTGTCGATGAGGTTTTCGCGGAGCTGAAATCCAGCTTCCTCGAAATGCCGCGCGGCGACGGTTTCATCGACTACGCGACGTTCGAGCAGGGCTATCAGGTTCTCAAGCGCACCACCGACGCCTTCACCATCGTTTCGCCTGCGACCATCGAGGCCGCTGTCGCAGCGGTGCCGATCTCATTCATCGTCTTTCGCGCCATCCTCGGGTTCACGCCGCCAGAGTGGGCTTACGTCACCACCGAAATTACGGGAATCACCGTCGATCAGGGCGCGGCGCGCTCCATCGACCGTGCGATCCGCCTGCGCCCGACGACGCCCAAACCGCTCGGGACTTCGCTCACCGACAAGCGCATCCGCGCGATGATCGACTCCGGCGTGCGCACGCTGCTGGCCGGTGCGACCGACCAGGTAGAAGCGGTGCTTCACCGGCTCGACAAGGCAGACACCCGCGAAGGCCTAAAGAGCCTTCAGCCCGTGGCCGATCTTGGCGTGCCGTATCCGGTCCTTCTCTACGAGCGATTCCTCGGTCGCCCGTTCGCATCCCACCGCGATTCTGTGAGCGAGCTTGTCGGAGAGCTGGTCGAAGGCGCGATCAAGGACGTTCTCACCGCCGCGAAGGTCAGCTTCCGCGAGACCAAGCGCGCCGAACGCATCAACGGCTTCGACCAGGCCCCGGACTTCATCATCCCCGATGAGTTCAACCCGGTTGCTCTAATCGAGGCCAAGCTCACCGAAGACGACGGCACGGCCCGCGACAAGGTTGCACGCGTCCAACGATTGAGAACTCTGCGTGACGAGAGCGGCAGGAGCTACGACGTGATCGCCTGCATCGCCGGTCGCGGCTTTAAGGTCCGCCGCGAGGACATGCGGAGGCTCCTGCAAGCGACCGATGGCAATGTCTTCACGCTATCGACCATGCACTTGCTGGTCGAGCACACACGCATACGCGAATACAGAATCAGATGAAACAGGGGAGCGGGTGATGCAGGTAAAGCGGTTTCGGGTTCAGAACTTTCGCAACATCGACGATAGCGGCTGGGTCTCGCTCGACCAGGTGACAGCGTTCGTAGGCCGTAACGAGTCGGGCAAGACCACGCTCCTCAAGGCCTTTCACAAGTTCAATCCAGCGACCGCCGAGTCCTACGATCCGATGCGCGAGTTCCCGCGCGACCGCTACATGCGGGACTACGTGGGCAGGGGCTCGAAGGGCGGAGACTGGCCCGTGTGCTCGGTCGCCCTCGCCATCAGTGACGAGCTAGGCGCCGACATCGCGGCCTTGCTGCCACCGGACCAGACACCGCCGACCGAGGCGATTGCAACCCGGTACTACGACGGTTCCCTCGCGTTCGAGTACGAGCCAGCACTTACCGAGCGGCCCCTTTCCCCGGAGCCTGTCCTCGCCGGTCTCAAGGCCTTTGCCAGTGGCGCGCGCCGCCTCGAAGCGCCCGCGCCCGAGCAGGAGGAGGCCACCGCCGCAACCCGGAACGCGCTGGCGCAGTGGGCGACGCAGTGCCAAGACCAGCTCAAAGGCACCGCCGACCTCCGCACCGACGCCGGAGCGAAGCTACTCGCCAAACTCAAATCCGAAGCCGAGAGCAAGAGCAGCCCGCCGACCGCCGATCTTGTCGAAGCGCTCCACGAGGCCATTGATCCGGTTCTCAATGCCGCGAAGGCCGGACCCTTCCTCCCCAAGCTCGACGAGCTGATCGAGGACGCGCTCCCTGTACTGATCTACTTCGAGAACTACGGAGTCCTCGACAGCGCGATCTATCTGCCCCGCTTCCTCGAAGACCTGCAACGCGACCCGAACAACCCTCGGGCGCGCACGATCAATGCGATGTTCAAGCACGTCGCGCTTGACGCGAAGGACATCGCCGAACTCGGCAACGAGGAGGCGCGCACGCAGCGCCAGGCCGGGCACCAGCCCACTCCTGAGACCGTCGCCAAGGATCAGCGGCGCAAGGAAGAGCGCGCGATCCGCCTCAACTCCGCGTCGAACGACATCAGCACCCGGTTTTCCGATTGGTGGTCGCAGCGCCGCCACAAGATTCGCTACCACGCGGACGGCGACTATTTCCGCATATGGGTCGCGGACGACCGCAGGCCCGATGTCGAGATCGAACTCGAAGCCCGCAGCAAGGGTTTCCAGTGGTTTTTCTCCTTCTACCTCGTGTTCCTCGTTGAGTCCGAGGAAGGGCACAAGGACGCGATCCTTCTCCTCGATGAGCCGGGCATGAACTTGCATCCGACGGCCCAGCACGAACTGCTGTCCTTCTTTGAGCGCCTGGCGGAGAAGAACCAGCTCGTCTACACAACGCATTCGCCGTTCCTCGTGGACGGCGAGCACATCTACCGCGTGCGCCCTGTCACGGAGGACAACACCGGCCATTCCCGGATCAGTGCCGACACCTGGCCAATGGACCGCGAGACCATCTTCCCGCTACAGGCCGCTGCTGGCTACGCCATGCTGCGCGGCCTTTTCCAGCACAAGAAGAACGTCCTCGTCGAGGGCATGAGCGATTACTACTACTTGCATGCCCTCAACCAGCAGTGCCGCGCGAAGGGCCTGGCTGCGCTCCCCGAGGACATCTACATCACGCCTTGCGGCGGTACCAAGCTCGTCGGACACCTGGCGGCTTTGTTCCTCGGGCAGGACGTGCGGCCCCTGATCCTCCTCGATGCCGATGAGGCCGGACGGGTCCGGCGCGACGCGCTCCTCAAGGAGCTGTATCTCGGACAGGACAGCCACATCGTCATGCTCGATGACGCCTTGGCGCAGCCTGGCTCTACCGTCGCGATCGAAGACATCCTCGGCGAGGCGCTCATCCTTCCAGCCCTTAACGCCTTGCTGCCGAAGCCCCTGCAGCTGGCCGCCGACGACCGCAAAGCCGGGAGCCTTCCCGATCAGATCAAGGCCGCCGCGAAGCGGCAGGGCGTGGACCTTCCCGAGGGCTGGAAAGCCACCGTCGCCCTTCAACTGGTGTCGTCATGGGCGCAGCAGGGCGTTACGGTACCCGATCCCGTGCTCGAAGCCGCCGCGAAGCTCTACGCCGTCTTGCACGCGCGCTTTGCCACCGCGACCCAAACACCGATGCCAGCCTGATCCTTCGCCGGGCGCGTCTGCGCCCGGCTGGTTCCTGCCGTCGCCTTCGCTTTCTTTCCCTTGTCTGAGTCAGGTTGGAGTCAAATATGCCAGCTGCCCCAACATAGCTGCGCGTATAGGATGAGTGTCGTGATCTCCAAGAATCGAGCAGGCCGGGTCATGTCCGGAATCGGCAAGCTGTCGAGCTTCATGGCGAGTCTCGCGACACAAGTTCGCGCTGCCATCCATGTGGGTGTCCCCGTTGACGACGCCGCGGGAGCGCGTCGAACCGAAGCATGCGAACCGACGCTTGGCCTGTCCGATGTACAAGAATGGGATGACGCGCCCGGCCGCATGACGCGAAACGGTCTCGGTAGCCTTGAGATCGGCGCTGGCAAGACGCGGGTCGACGAGTAGCTCATCGTTCGCCGGTTGGGCCGCCTCGATCCTTTCTCGAACGGTCCACGTCTTCGGCGGTTCCGGGTTTGGGGGGCGGTGCCGCCGGTCGTGGCTTGGGACCCGCGACCGGAACGCCGTCTTTGTCGAAGTGCCATTCGCCGATCGGCTCGACCTTGGGCGCAGTCCCGAGGTTCGGCTCGCTCGCGTTGGCGCCCACCGTATCCCAGACCGCTCGGTTGCCGCCGTGGTTGGGACTGATCTTGCCGATGCGAACCGAGGCCTTGTAGTTCTCGCTGAGAGCTCCGGCGTCCTGCGAGACTTGCGTGCGACCCTTGTCGATCTTGGCCTTCGTCTCGGCTTCGCTGGCACCGACGCGACCGGCCAGGTCGTTGCCGACCACTTGGCCGGGTACAGCGCGCTGGCGAGCCTGGCGAGCACGGATCTCGGATTCATTTGCCGACGTCTGTTGGCCGAGTGCAGTGCCGTCCGCCGCGCGCCGGTTGGCCTCGTACTGCTCCCTCAGTGTTGAATCGGGCCAGCCCATGGTTTCCGGTAGCGGCCGCGAGGGACCGAGTGGACTGTCGCTGGGGACGTATCCCGTTGCCGAGCTTCCGCCGCGGGCATAGGAGTAGGCGATCTCGGTCACTGCACGCTGCAGCTTGATGGGGTCCTCCTCGCGCAGGAGCCCGCGCTCCGCGAGGCGCCGCGCCGCGTAGTTGGTGAAGTCGGTCTGCGTCCCGCTGCTCCACTCGCGCATGAACTGCGCGGTGCGGGCAAGTTCGCGCGCTCGACCATAGGCGTTGTCGCTGGAACTCTGCCGCTCGCTCGCCTCACGGAAGGAGAAGTCGTAGCCGGCAGTGGATGTCGTACGGCTGCCGTGCGCCCACTGATAGGCCTCCGAGGAACGGAAGTCCTTGAGCAGAGCGCTCGCTTCCGTGAGCTGCGCGCTTTCGGCCGCCTTGCGGGCGAAGTCGTAGGCACTCTGCAGGGTCTGTTGGTCGATCTGCCGGCCTTCCGCTCTCGCCTGGGCGCCGATCTGGGTGAGGGGAATGCTGGCCCCGACGGAAGCCGATGCCGCGACGCTCTTGCCGACCGTCGAGTCGTCGCTCAGGCCCAGGCGGCGATTGACGTCGCGCGCTACCGAGTTGAGGGTCTGGAATTGCGTGCTGGTCGAGCCGCCGTCGGATGTGCTCGTCGCACCCGATCTCTGCTGGGAACGCTCGTAACTCTCCTGTATGCCCAGCGCTCGGCTCAGCGCGGTGGCCTGGCTGCGTTGAACTGGCCCCCGAAAAATGGACGCCACGAGGTCTGGTATTTTGACCGTGTGGAGGTTCTATGAAGACAGTACCCAAGCGTGCTTACAC
>Ga0209310_1000832_pt1 | contig 28604 bp, 55 predicted proteins | sample AD_UKC030_MetaG_FD_184415 | JGI IMG/M metagenome (GOLD analysis project Ga0209310, IMG submission 184415) | Active sludge microbial communities of municipal wastewater-treating anaerobic digesters from USA - AD_UKC030_MetaG (SPAdes) (version 2) | ecosystem: Engineered > Bioreactor > Anaerobic >...
TGCATCTCCAGCGCCTTTAACTCCTTCAGCAATGCTACTTTCTTTTCTAGTAGAATGATCTCTTCTTCAAGTGTCATGGTAATCTCCTAAAACTCCTGTCTGTCCAAACTTGCTAACGTATCCCCATGATCAACTGGTTCAAAAACTTCTTCCTCGATTTGAGCCTCTTCGAAAGGTTCTGGAAGCGAAGTTCCAGCGGCCAGTGCTTGTTCCTGCTTTTCCAGGTATATTAAATGAGCAACAAGGCCTTTAATCTCAGAAGGCTTTCCTTCAATGTTTAACTCTTTGTCCTTTAAAATCTTGTAACTAGCAACAAGATCTTTCAGTGGGGCTCCATTAATCTTCTCTGGTGTAATAGCCTCCAGGACTCGGGCCTGAAGCTCAGTCAACTGGAGACTTTGAATTGCTCGGTATTGGAGTAGAAGACCTTGCTTCGACTGCATATCAGCAATCTTTTTTCTTAGAGTGGGCGGGCTTATCCCGAGCTCGGTAGAGATTTGAGGTACTGATACCCCTCGGTCTAGCATGTCTAAGACCGCTTCTAAGTCTACGTTTAGCGGAGGTCTGCCCGTTCCCACTAGTGCCCATTCCTTTCGAGTGTAAAACACTCCCCGTCGTTCCCCTTATGCGAACATGATTCCCTACTACCATTCGGGGAGAAATACTTGCAAACAGTCTCATTCCCGTTTGCCGTGCAGGTGTATCTGACTTCCATTTTCCTCAGATCCACTATCATATTCTGCTCGAAGTTTGAGACCCCCTCCCCGCCTTCAAGCATTTCTTCCAGTTGTCTTTTAACAGTTTCAGCCATATAACTTTCCAAATTTGATCTTATTGTATAATACCCTGTATACACTAAAATTTGGTAGTTGTCAAGTCTTTTTTTATAGTTTGATGAATTATTTTCATGCTACACTACTTCCAGACATAATGTCAAAAATTGACGTTTCTGGGGGTCGGGGGCATATAGCATCTATACCACCACTCATGCTCAGCTAATATATACTTCGGAAGCTTGCTTCCGTTTACTTCCAGGGGACAAAAGTAAAAATCGACTCTGGGGGAAAATAGGGGTCTGTCGTGAAAATCTTAGAAACATATGGCCCAAGGTAGCCCCCATGTGTGAAATTTTTAGTGGTGTGCGACAATCGCTGACAATGTATTACACTGCAAAACATTGTAGTTATTAATCATCACGCCTGCAATTAATATGCCTGACCAGTAGTCAGTCAAAAATAAAGTGATGGACGCATCGGGCAGTAATACATTGTATTACTTAGTAGTTGATGAGTAGTCCACTGACTACCAGTCAGCTGACCATCGGTCATTCAATCAGATAGTCCTACAATGTCATACATTTATGTTGAGCCAGCAATACAATGTCGTACTGTCGAAAAATTTTACATTGAGTGGAAGGTCTAAGTGGGTAACATAATTGACATTTTTCCCCTCGTCATGTAACTGATTGAAATCATTAAGAATTATTTTCGTCATAATGTCGGATTTCTTTACAAGTATGATAATTGTAACTGGTTGAATTTATTAATGAAATTCACTGGTTTGGGTAAGTATTTGATATTATGTGTATAATTCAGTATAACAACGACGGATTTCTTTACAGATTGAGTATATGCAAATTCTGTGCCAATTTAGCAGATTGTGGATAAATGGGAATTTCTCAATGATTTCATGCAGTTACAAACATAATTTTTCTTTTTCAGGTTTGGCATGTGGTTTGCATTATATAAACCTGAATACGATCAAACCGCCGAAGTTTACCGGAATGATTTAAATGGTTGAACAAACCTGCCAGCGATGGTTCACAAGTTCTTTGACAACTGAATATTGAATTGCTAAATGGTAAGCAATAAAACCTCGTACCTTTTGTGATACGCACCAAGTAAATTAAAAATTTTAATTGCACTTGGAGGTGTATTATGACAGAAGAAATTAAAAAGGTAGATGAGAAGAAGAAGAGCTCGTGGAAGAAGTTTAACGGAACTGCGACTATCACGATGCCGAGTGGTTTGACAAAGCAATTCGACTTTGCCAAGTTGCCGAATGAGGTCTTCGGGTATTATGGGAAAAAGCAGTGGATTTCCGATCAGGGAGCCAGTGCAAAAGGAACAAGTGACGAAGATCGGTTGAAGTTGATGGTAGATGCGTACGACGAGGCTCTGGAAAAGGGAGTTGAACTGAGCGATGATGGACGAGTTTCCATCAAAGGTAAAGTTCGGGCGAATGCAACTCCGAAAAATCAGGATAGTTTGGTATTGCCGAAGTTCGCAACCTTGTCAATTCCTGATTGTAAAGCCATGAAGAACATGGTAGCGCAAGGTTTCATGAAGTTATCTGACGATCTGTTAAAGCAGCTCGATGCAAAGATCGCAGGTGGAAAGTAGTTGAAACTGGTGCGTATCGTAAAGGGTATGAAGTTGAGGTAATTTGGGGTAAGTAGTCGTATTGACAAGATAGGTGTCAATATTCCTAACTAAGTTTTGAATGACGAAGCTAAATTCAAAAGCTACATTTAGGACTTACCCGCTTCATTATAAAGTACTAACTGAAAGGAGGTGAGAATAGATGAAAGATGAAGAGCTTTGGCTTAAAGATTGTGAGTCCATCTGTTGGGAGTGTGCAAGTACTTTTATGTTAAAGAGACGCTATGAAGGCGTAACTTTGTGCTTGTGGTGTAGAGTTAAGGAATGGTTTTTATCAAGGTATTATTGAGGTGAAAGTTATGAAAGCTATCAACTGGTGGAGAGTTGTGCCTTTCGCATATCTGGGCTTTATAGTGGTTTTAATTATCTGGGCTTGGTTTGGTTAAGAAATGTCAATTATTGACGTTTAGTAATTTTTGTAATAAAAATGAATCAATGAACCTGTAATCAGTAATTTGCCTATTACACCCGCATTTTCGGGTATTTTCGTTGACATTTGGTCTTACTTGTCTAAGTGTTCTTGTAACCAGTTTTGCTCTTTCACTTAGGCTCAGTTGTTTACTCTCAGTGTTTTAAATATATATAAGTATATATTATAATATATATCTATATATAATAAATAAAAAAGAAGAAAAAAATAAAGAAAATAAGTCTAAACGCTTAGAAAGAACTAAGACTAAATGTCAATAAAAATTACGGAATTACGGGGTAAAAGACCACTATTACTGATTACAGGCTCATAGGCTCATTTTTTTACTAGAATTACCAAAATAACATATTAAACGGCTATTAAATATATTTACAAACTATTATTATTTTATTGACAACTACAAAACAATATGTTATAATGAGTTTAAATAAATGGAGAATAAAACATAAACATTTAACATAACTTAATTGAAGGGAGGTAATTATTGTGATTATCAGACAACAATATTTAGACGGAAAACCAAGAACAAGATTTAACCATGAAGTTGACCAATTTATAGGTGTTAAATATGATCTATCATATAATCCAGATGATGATAGATTTTATGTCACTAACAAAGAAAACGATACTTTAGGAACATTCAAAAGGTTTACAAGTGCAACTTATTTCTTCAAGAAACTTGAAGGATTGATTTGCAAAACTGAAAAGGAGGTGAATAGTAGTGGAACTTAGGGAAGGAATCGAACAGATTCTAAACAAAGGTGGAGAGATTTTTATCAAAGCGAGGGACAGGGGACACGCAGAGTCTATGCGTGTAAGTGCTTTTCAAATCCGCAGACGGATGCCAGATAGCTTGAAAGGAACTGTTGGTATTCAGGCAGTAGTGGAGAATAATGAGTTCTTTCTGCGACTGTTTGACAAGGAGATTGATGGGGCTGAGATTTTTGTTCGAGATAAGGAGTCGGGGAAATTAGTCCCCGCGCCTAAGTCTGATTATAATTCTGAATCTCAGAGAATAGCTGACTTAATGCGTAAAGATGGAAAGACAGATGAAGAGATTAATAATTACTTGAAAGGAGAATAACAATGAATAAGCAAGAAGTAATATTTGATACCTGCGAACCGAAGAAACACTCCGTGTGTTACAAGACTTCCCAACAAAACCCCGCAGTCACAAGCATTTACATTATGAAGACTGCACTTGGTCAGCAATTCCCCGCCAAAATCAAGATGACTCTTGAGGAGGCTCCTTTAATTAATGAATAAGAAAATTATGGAGCACTTTGGATTTCAAATGGAACTTGATTTGATAAAAGAAGGTAAATGCCCGTGGTGTAAGAAATTGATTGACTTCAACCACTTCAGAGATAGGAGTTCCAAGAAGGAATTCACTATCAGCGGGCTTTGCCAATCTTGTCAAGACTCTTTCTTTGAAGGGAGAATGGGGAGTGAGAAAGGAGGAACTTCGAATGAAGCTGGAGGAGTGGATAAATAATTTTCTTGAAAATGGTGGAGAGATTACTCTCTGTAAGCCTAAAGACAAACCACAGCATAGATGTGGTGGAGCTCATTGCTTGTTTGGAAAGTGTAAGTTGAAGAAGTTCAAACCAGTTGTTGTATTGAAGAAAAGGAGGCTTTCGTGAAAGAGGAACATATTGCAGTAATAAATGAACTAAATGAAGTATTTGACAGGCTGAAGAAGCTCCCCGATGTATCACTGGTAATCGGCGGGGCTGTTCCACATGAACAACCTGGTGAAGGTAATTGCATCGCTGCTTGTTATGGAGATATTTCAGATATTGCAAATATTATCCACAACTTGATTAAGTCTAACCCGATGATTATTCTTAGACTTATTGCAATCAAGGCAGCAGAAGATTTAAGTGAGAACACTCAAACTGCTAACACAGAACCAATTTAGGAGTAGTTATGAAAGAAGAATATGAGGACTTTGGCTACGCAAACTCTTGGGGAGAGACTCCGCCCGAGGTCAAGAAATGTCGTGAAGCTCAACATCGTTTGTTTTCACTAACTGTTGGTAGATGTGAAACGGAGTATTCCTGTAAGGAATGTAAGATTAAATGGAGAGTTGATTCGAGTGATTAGGAGGAAGTATGACCAAACAGGAAGCTATTGATGTAATTCTTAGTGATAAGAAGTCATACAGTGGCAGTCTAAACTACGCAGTAAATTATTGTAAAGCTGCTAAGTTTATGACTGGAGAGGAGCTTCGGGTGCAGATTCTTTATATTCTTAACAACATTACTCACTGGAGGCATCCACAAGCTAAAGAAGTTCGGGCAGCCCTGAGAATGAAAGGAGATTAGTTATGGCTAGTAAAAGAGATGAGATGGCAGCGTTTAGTAAATTGTGTAAAGCTTTTCCAAAGCGGTACTGTTCACTTGATCTGGATATGATAAGATATTCTTCAGATGGAGAAGTACGAATGACTTATGCAGCTTATATAGATTCAGAGAGTGGTAGGAATAACTACCTTAGTAAACAGTACAAAACCCCGATTGAAGCTGTTGATGAAATTCTTAAACACTTCAAGAAAGGAGAATTCAATGAGACTGATTAAACTTTGGGATACAAGTGATCAGGAGATTCTTATTGACATGGATAGAGCATCTACCCCGCTTCCATACAAGAAGCCAAATCGGTTGATTGAATTTCTGATTGATTTTGCTCTATATATCTTTACTGGAAGGAAGTAATTGACTAACCAGTTTGACATGCACTAGACAGGAGTGGCCTATGAAAAGAAAGGTTGACAAGAAAAGAAACAATCCCATGGCTCAGGCTTCTGGTTACTTTGATATGTATGCTGGAAGTAAATCGAGAACAGTTCATGTGAAAGATAGAAATCCCCGCACTAGCCAGTTGAAAGTAAAAATGGCTGATGTGGTGGGGGTTAAGAATGAATGTCAATAATTGACATTTCTGATTGAAAGGAGAAGTAAGATGAGTTATATTACACTGGAAGATAAGTCAAGATTCAAGGCGTGCTATACTAAAGCAGTAAGTAAAAACCTGAAAGTGTTTAAGTTTCGTGGAGCTGACGTACTAGTCTCCTATGCTAAGTATGTAATTGAATACCTTGAAGGAATGAATAATGCTAAAGCCTGATGAGATGAAAGCAATCAAAGCAATACTAGTGGACGGGGGAAGTCTCACAAATACTCCGAAGGATGAACTGGTTGGGATGGTAGATTTGCTTGCCACTTTACGCAGCGAACTTCGGTGCGATAATCATGAGCTTCATAGGTTGTATAGTAAGCAATTGAAAGGAAGTAATTGAGTGGAACATTCCCCAGACTCCACATCTCGGGATATTTTCCTTGCTAACCCTTCTTTTCTAATGCCATGCTTGAGCACTCGTCTAGTATGAAAGGAGAAATAGTTATGCCCAATAAGAAATGTCAAAAATTGACATTCATTCTGGCATGGAAAACTAAAGACTGTTTCGGTGTGTGGAGAGTTTGTATTTATTTAAAAGACAAGGAGTATATTTACTACATTCCTTCTGACCACGCAGTTGAAGAGATTGAGAAACAGCTCTATAAACGACACTATGGAAAAGCATTGCAAATGCTTAAGAAATTCAAATTGGAGGTGAAGCCAAATGATACTTGATATTGATGATAAAGAGTTGACACAAGATGAATTGGACTTACTTGAATCTTTACTTGGAAATAGAAAGGAGAAGAAGGAGAAAGCTAAACCAAAGCCATGTAAGCAAGAGTTGAAAGAGTATAAGCTGAAAGTTAGTGTTCATTGTACTATCTGTAATAGCGACCACAACCAGTTCTTTTATATGAAAGAAGTAGCTAGTGGACTTGCTTCGGAGAAGATTAGTGAAGCACAGTATATGGTGCTACAAATCCCCGATCATACTGAGTTGAAACACATCAGAAGCTGTGGAAAGTGTAGAGATGTACTGGCTATGAAGGAAAAAAGTGAACTGATTGAACTTTATATTAAGATAAGAACAACATTTTCTGGGAGTGGAGGGTAGATATGAAAGACATGAGCGTGAAAGAACTGATAGTAAAATGCGGAGTTGGTTGGAATGATTTTAAAGCCGAACTACTGCGACGGTTTGAGGAGTTGGAAAAAGAGAATAAGCGATTGAGATATGTTATTAACGTGGTGACAATAAAAATACCTAGAGCCAATGATCCATCCAATTTGGATACTTATTAATGGCCTGACAAGGGCAGAACGGGAGGGGAAATGACAGAGATAACAGAAACTGTATTTATTCCTGAACGTGAGATATGGATACAACCAACTATTGTGAAAGAATACAGTGATGGAACAAAAATTATTGAGTATCATTGGCAAGGGGCTGAATACGCACATATTGGAGCAGGAGGGAGTATGATTTTAGATAAAGAGAAAATAAAAGAATTTGAAGCAGCGGCAGAACCTTTGATTAAGTTCCTGGGTGATAACTTTAATCCTCACGTTACTGTGATTGTTGATTGTGGATCAGCAGAACTCTCAGAAGGAGTCTGCCGAATACAGAACGACAAGTTTATCAAGGATTGAGGAGGATTTATGGGAGAAATTAAAGTTGTAGGAATATTCTGTGAAAAGTGCGGGCAAGATTTTACAAAAGCCGTGGCACTTTTCGGAAAAGAAGTCATGGATTGGCACATGGCTCTCCATGAGAGAGATGAACTGGTTAAAGAAAACAGCGATTTGAAGGAACGTATTGGAGAACTTGAAGAAGAACTGGCAAACATCTTTACATGAAAAGGAGGAAATTAAAATGGCACTAGTAGAATTACTTATCAGAATACAGACAAGTGAAGGTGAAGTATCTGCAAAAGAAGAAGCTGAAATTGAAAAGATGCTTAGTGATATGGAAGAAATAGTTGGAAAGAGTAGCTTTGAGCTTGATGAGTGTGTGTGGGAGGAAATGTGAGCGAGATAACTAAGGTCTGGTTTGAACAAGCTGTAAGACTTCAAGTCAACGAAGCAATCTTTGTTCGAGTTGCAGACAAGAAAGAACAAACTGCACTGGCAAACGAGTTTGAAAAGGAGCGAGAGATCTACAGCGAACTTGATCCTGTCCATGCAAGTCAGATTTTTATCAACAAGACTCTTATGGATAGGAAGCAATATGTAGTACTTGAAAGAAAATTCCGCACTCCCTTCACTGCTTTCTTTAGGGATAGTCAAGGAAAATTCTCGTCTGTAACTATTGATCCTGAGAGAAAGCGGATTATTAAAGTTATGATTGCTGATGGTAGAGATCGAACAGAGATCGAGAGTACATTAAATGGATTAACTGACGAGGAGAGAGAAGAATTTTTTCATGAAGTTGACTAGAAAATAATTGTGCAAACTATTAAAAAACATTTGACACCTATAAAATACTGTGATATTGTCATAATTACAAATCGAACAGGAGTAATAATTATTATGTCTGACAATAAAGCGTATTTTAATTCCTATGTTACTAGAGATGACTACGAAGTGATAAAGACTGAAGCGTACAGACTTCAAATCACTACCAAGCATCACATTAGTAATATATTATCTGACTACGCAACACTAAAAAGAAAGGAGATTATTAAAGACTCAGAAAAATTAATGACTGAAATTAACAACAAGAAAGAAGGAGAATAGATGTACCTAACCCTTAACCCATTTAATTTAAAGGAGATTTATCATGGCTGAGAACGAAGAGAAAGAAGTAAAGCGTGCAAGGAAGTTGTCGAAAGTTATTGAAGGTAATGTGTTGACCATTACGGAAGCAGTTACAAATACCGTCCTGAAGTTTGATGCAGGAACACTCCCCGCCGCTATTCAGGCGAACCTCATGCCTTACGGCTTGTCACAGAAACTGGGTGATGCTGCTGCAGGCCGTGAAGGTCAGGAAGCAGTTGATTCTATTAATAAAGTCTGGGAAGGTCTGGCAAAAGGTGACTGGTCTACTCGTGTCCCCGCAGCCGAGAAAGTTTCCAAGAAGTCTATCATTGAGAAAGTCAATGCTATGACCGATCCGGCTGAGAAACAGAAGTACACCGATCTGTTGAAGAAGATTGGTTTGATGTAGTAAAGTATGGGGGTGCAGTGAGGGGGGAGCGACACTAAGGCGTAGCGTGGGGCGTAATGGTTTAGCGTATGGAGTTGTTAAGCGTCTCCGGCCATTACTAGATAAAGGGGCTTTCGAGCCGTTAGCCGATTGAGATCAATCACGCATCCTAGCGACCTGGCCACCTCCACCAGATTTAATCCTTTCTTGTTAGTATAGAGAGGCAGGTAGTAGATGTTAAAAGCATCTTTGTTGGTTGAAATCTGAGGGGGTTCCGCCAACACTACCTGCTTCTTAACTAAAGGAGTATAAAATGTCAGAGCCAAATCGTACAGTAAAATTCTATAAAGAAAATCAAGAGAAGTTTAAGACACGAAGACAAGCAAGTAAATATCTAAATCACTATGGGATGGTGTGGAAGACTGAGCATAATATTCCACTAACTGATCCGAGAAGGAGTTGATATGTCAGAGTCAATTACCATCGACAACACTAAGAGAAAAACATTTCGCCAGTGTAAGCAGAAGTATTTGCTTCAGGCTATACACGGCTGGCAACCAGACTACGGCTCTACAGCAATCCGCTACGGTGTCGCTTGGCACGCAATTCAGGAAGGATACCATAGCTGGGTAGCAAAGAATGGATGGCCAAAAGATGCTAGCGAGCAAATGGAAGCAATCACTACTGGTCTTGATCTTGGAAAGAAGAAGTGGGATAAAGAAACTGAGGAGAAGAAGTTCTTCGAAGATTATAGAAACTTCAATACTCTCGTAGATAATTTCAATGCCTATTTGGAATTCTTTTCAACTGATAAAGACTATATTAAGATTATAACAACAGAAACTAAATTCGAGTGTCCTATACTTCCAGAGAATCAACTGGAAGATGCTATGCTCAACAAGCTCCCCCCGATCTTCTTCACTGGTCGAATCGACTTGTGCTTGGAGATGGACTATCAAAAGTGGATATTTGATTTCAAGACAACAGGTTGGATTTTAGATAAGGTTATTGCTGAAGCGAATCGTAGCCCGCAGTTAATAGGTTACTCATATGCAGGTAAGCATGTTCTTGACTTTGAGCCCAATGGTTGTCTTGCTTCATTCTCGTTTGCAGGTGCAAACAAATCAAGAAAGACTGGTGAGTATGGTAGTACTCGATTTGAGTTCAGACGAGTACCACAACTTTATACTGCTGCTGACATTGTTGCATGGAAGTTAAGTTTAATTGATACAGTAAGAGAAATTGATTTTGCAACAAGAGAGAATTTGTGGCCGGAGTCGTTTGATAATTGCCACCAGTATGGTTCCTGTCCTTATCTAAAACTTTGTCAACAGCATCTACCTATTGAACAACTTAACTTTGAAGGATTCCACGTTAAGCATTGGGACGTTATGGCGGAGGATGAAGTTTAATGGATACTCTTAAACAAGACTTTATTGATGCTTTAACTCACATTCAGACAATATGCAAAATCTATGATATGAGTTCTATGAAAGTTGAAAGAATAGATATATATACTAAACAACTACTAGATAAACTAAAGAAAGGAGATACTAACAATGACAAGACTAGCAAACGACAGATTAGAAGTAGCAAGACTAAAAGCTCATCAAAGAGCGATGCGAAGAATGTACAGAGTAAGAGAAAGACTAATAAAATTTAGAGAATACATGGACAAGACTATAAAGTTAATGGAAGATCTAGACGGACTAAAACAGAGAAGGAGACCAAGAGTAAAATCTTCTTCTTTAGAGAAGGGTGGTGGACAAGTTGCCTGATATTAAAAAACAGATTAAAATGCTTACAGCAGATTTTGAAAGGGAAGGTATGAACAAACTACTTACTTTCTTAGATGAATCTGACTTTTATACTGCTCCATGTAGCACAAAATTTCATCTTAATAGAGTTGGTGGTTTAGCTGAGCACACAATGAACGTAATAACTTGTGCTTTAGCAATTAACTTAAGATATAACTCTATGTACTCCATAGAAAGTGTAGTTATAGCAGCTTTATGCCATGACTTCTGTAAAATAAATTTCTACGCTGTAGTAGATGAAAAACCTACAGACGCACAGGTTAATTACTTACGTTCACTACTGGCAAAGAATTCATTGGCTATACCAGCAAAGTTAAATAAAGCTTATGTGAGTTTGTTAATTGATTTTATGCTTAAAAAGTATAAAGGCCCTAGTACACCATTACCAGAGTTCTTTCTAAATTACCAAGTAGCAGATGAACTACCACTTGGTCATGGTGAGAAATCTTTATACGTTGCTCAACAGTTTATTAAGCTAACTCCAGATGAGGCTATGGCTATTCGTTGGCATATGGCAGCATTTGATGCTGGAATTCACTTTAAATATCCATCAGGATTTGCTTATGATGAAGCAGTAAAACTATCTAAATTAGTTTCAATTATTTTACTTGCTGATATTGAAGCAAGTAATTTGATGGAGGTATAATAATGCAAAACGCTAAAGATGTTAGTGTAAATACAGAATGGCTTAAAGTTATAAGTGTTGGAGAAAGTGGAACTGGCAAGTCAGTATTTGCGGCCAGCTTTCCTACTCCAGGATTTGTATTTGACTTTGGTAACGAAATTATTTCTTACCGAGGTAAAGACTTTGACTACGAAACATACGATCTATCTGTCATAGGATGGTCTAAGTTTGAAAGGGATCGAATTGAAATAAAGAAAGCTGTAGACGCAAAGAAATATGTTACAGTTGTAGTAGATAATCTTTCAGCAATGACAGATCTGTGCATGGAAAAAGCTCTTCAGCTCGATCCAAAAAGAAGTGCAACTGATGGCCCTTTGTGGGAAGTTCACTATAGTATGGTAAAGAATCTAATGGAAGGCAGACTTCGCCAACTTCTTAATCTTAAATGTAACATAGTTTTCATAGCTCATCTTGATCCAATTAAAGATAAAGGAGGAGCTATAATAGGAGTTGAACCAAGCTTGACAGGTAAGTTATCTGGAGATGTGCCGAGTTATTTTGATGAAGCTTATTATCATTTTACACGAAGGGAAGGGGGTGAAACAAAGTGGTTAATACAGACTGTTCCAATTGGTCTTAACCACGGAAGAAGCAGAGCGAGTGGCAAGGAGAGGCTTTTGCCTGATACTATTGAGAACGACTATAATGAGATTATTGCTTATTTAACAGGTGCAAAAAAGAAGCCTATAAAAACAACTACCAAGTAACAACTACAAACTAAGGAGAAACAAATGTCAAAGAATGTAACTAACACAGAACCAGAAGTAGATGAAAACTTAGTTGATGGTGTAGATGCAAGTGATGCTCTTGGAAACCTCGACTTTAATGTTGATGAAGAGTATCGTCCAGACCCCCTTATCCCTAAGGGTATTTATCACGCTAGTGCTATCAGTACCAAATTCAATCCTGCACAATATTGTATTGTCTGGGACTTTTGCCTGCATGATAACGGCGGAGTGATGAATGATGGACAGTCTCCTGTTGACGGAGCTCATGTATTCTTCAGAAACTGGCTTCCTAAGCCTGGAGACGAAAGTATTCCTACCAAGTCAGGCAAAACTAACAAACGCCAGAGTAAGATCAATATGCTTAAGGACTTCCAAGAGTCTTTGTGTATTGATATGTCTACTCCTGCAAAGATTGCTACTGGTATTCAGGAGCAGGTGTGGGTTGGTGTAGAGGCTGATCTGGAAGTTGATGCTGAAGAGTATCAAGGCAGATTTAGAAATGTTGTTGGAAGAGTTAAGAAGAGTTCACAGTTCTAGTTGAAACTGGTGAAGAGGTGGGCTGCCTGCGCAGTAGTCATACACAGTTGATGGTTATATAGTTTCCAACTGCTGAAACGAACCCAGATGAACGCCTCTTCACCTTTCTAGAAAGGATAAAATTACTTATGATAAACATGATTTCTCCTAAGAAAATCCACCGCTGTGCTGTTGAGAAGGGATGGTGGGAGAGTGGAAGATCAGTTCCCGAACTATTGTGTCTAATCCACTCAGAAGTTAGCGAAGCACTTGAAGCTTATAGGAACAGTATTCCTGAAGGCGATAAAGGTTGTATGTCGGAGGAGCTTGCAGATATTATCATTCGAGTCTTTGATATGTCCGAAAGACTTGGAATTGATATTGTTGAAGCAGTTAATAAAAAGTATGACTTTAATTTGACAAGACCTTATAGACATGGGGGTAAGGTGGCATGACTAAAGATGAAGCACAAAAAGAACTTGATTCTATCTTAGAAAAAGATAATGTTCTTAGGCACAGAAGAGAATGTTTTTGTCCAGATATTAATCAAGTATGTAGGATTGACTGTATACTGTTTATAGCAACTACTGGAGAGATTTGCTACAAAAACGGAGATAAAACTAATGGTTGGGAAGTTAATCTTCACAACGGCTACTGTCGGAGGCATATGAAATGAGGTTAGAAGGTCTTTACAAGAACTTTGGAAGATCAAGTCCTGAAGAACAGTTAGCATATGTAGTTGAATACAGACTCAGACGTGCTAAGGATCTAGAAACGATTCCAAAGTCTAAGCCTGTAGCAACTTCAAAGAAAATTAGTCTTGATTTAACTGAAGAAGATAAAGCTTTAATGAAACTTCTTGGTTTGAAGAAGAAAGATATTATTGCTCTACGTAGTGCTACGAGTAATGGAGATGCAGAGGAAACTGGAAGTAGTGAAGACTTGTTTAAAGATGACACATTTGGAGGAGATGAGGATGGCTGAAGAAGGAGTAATTAAAGAAGAAGAAGTTAAAGACATAACAATACTTATGCCTGTTGGTATAACTACTATGGAGCATGAAAAAGGAATAACTGCGTACCAGTTTATTGGGCAGGATGAAAACGAAAAGAAGTATGTAATGACTTTTCTTGTAAAGTCTTTTTATAGAGATACGATTGATAAGTATCTAAAGAAATTAATTCCTGTACACATATCTAAACCAGAGGAGAAAACAGATGGATGAACCTGAAGTAGAAGTTAGAAAACTTGATGAAAATACTATCTTTGAACTACCCCCCGATCAAGTTAAGGTTGCAGAAGATAGACCTCGGCAACGCAAAGATCTTGGCGACGTGGAGAAGATGGTTGAATCTATTGAACGATATGGGCAGATACTTCCCATCATTATTGATAGAGATAATCAACTTGTTGCTGGTGGTAGGCGTTTGGCAGCCTGTCTTCTGGCTGGAAGGAACGTCAGAGCTTGTTACAAGGATACGGTAGATCCCCTCTTGCTGAGAGAACTCGAACTCGAAGAGAACATCCAACGTAAGGCTCTGACTCCTTCCGAAGAAGTTCTAGCTGTGGATGAGCTGGTTAGAATTAAGCAAAAGATTTATGGTAAGTCTGGGTCTGGTAAAGAAGGTGGATTTACTATTGAGAAAGCTGCTGACTTGCTTGGTAAAGCGAGGACAACTGTGCTTGAAGATCTACAACTTGCTGAAGCTATTAAGATGTTTCCTAATCTCAGCGAATGTAAAACAAAAGCAGAGATTAAAAAGGCTGTTAAGAGCTATGAAAGAGTTGCAGAGAATATTACTGCTCTTGCTTCTTATGAAGATATTGTTAAGAGAAGTGATAAGTTTGTCTTAGTAAATAAAGATGCTATTGAGTATCTGCATGGTATTGGTACAGGAACTGTTGACTTAGTCTTTACCGATCCTCCTTATGGAATAGATATTCACGAAGTTGCTATCACTGCAAGTGGTGAGACTGGTGGAGAGATTACTAGTACTGGTGTCAAGTATGATGATAGCGAGGAACACGCAAAGATGCTGTTAAAGATACTTGCAAGTGAATCATATCGAGTTACTAAGGATACTGGTCATGCTCTTATCTTCTGTGCACCGAGTCATTTCTGGTGGTTAAGAGAAGAGATGTTAGCTAATGAATGGATAGTAGCCCCGCGGCCAGTAATATGGATCAAGCGTGAAACTGGTCAGAACAATCAGCCAGAACGATGGTTCTCATCTGCTTATGAATTTCTACTCTTTGCTAGGAAGCCGAATTCAAAACTGATAATACAGGGCAAACCAGATTGGATTCAATGTGACCCAGTACTACCATCGGAGAAAGTTCATCAAGCTGAGAAGCCTGTCGCACTTTGTACTGAGTTGATCTCACGCATCTGTAATCCGGGGGCTTACTTACTTGATCCTTTCATGGGAAGTGGAGCATTAGTTGAAGCTGGTGTGAGGATGAAGATGCTTAGTCTTGGCTGTGAAAAGGATATTGAGATCTACGCTTCAGCTGTAGCGAGGATGACTAAACTAAATGAAAAAGAATAAGTGTCCTTGGTGTGATGGGAGTAAGAAGATTTACTTGGTTGGAAAGGGACTTGTTGAATGCTTCAACTGCCATGGAAGTGGAGTAGCTAGTAGTGATGGTGGTAGGAGAACAAGTTGTGCAGATAAACCATGGCTAACTGGAAATAAATTTCAAACGAGAAATGTCAATAAATGACATTCGGTCTGGGGGATTGATTTATGGGAGTAAAAGCAACGAGAGCCTGGATACAAACTCCAGGGAGAGAAAACATTGTGTATCTTACTTGTGACAACAAGTCATTTCACAATTATGACGAAGCAGTAAAGCATGATAATCTCTACCATGCTAACAACGCTCCAAGAGCTGTGTATGAACAAGTATGGACTATACAAGAAGCAATTAATAAAGCAGTAGCAGAGCATCGAGTTGTAAGGTTTATAACTGATAAGAGTAACGTTGAGATTAGAAAAGATATTGATGATCTCAAAGGTTGTAAGTTAATGAAGTCAAGTAGGGAGTCAAAGGATGTTGCTGTTATCCCAGAAGGTATAAACAACTTTGACTTCAATGATGTGGATACTAGCTTGAATGTGAAAGGAGATTAAAATGAAAAGAAAGATTAGTTTAATATTAATTGGAGTATCTTTTATATCTGCCACACTTTTAACTATGTCATACGCAGAAGTTAAATCAAAGTCAATTAAGCAAGATATAGTTGTTACCTTTATTGAAGGAGAGAAAAATAAGGATGGTTATGTTGAAGTAACAACTAGGTCTAGAGACGTTTATCGAATCTATCCTTGCGGTAAAGTTGAGAAACTTACTTGGAAAGAAGTTGCTCCTAATACTGAAGCGACAACAACTTATTCTATTGTAGATGGTAGTAACAGTGTATTATACTATGATGGAAATGCAGGAGCTTGGAGAGGTCGGTAACTACTATGAAGAAATACATACACACACCAGCTAGAATAAGACAGAGAAGTTTGCGTATGTGTAAAGGTGGAATTGCTATGTCAAGAGAGTTGTTGAAGAATATGCTTCAGCATAATGTACTTCCATCTAAACTATCGTCTGGTGTCGAGTTAGCAATTAGTCTGCTAGGATTAGTTTATAGAGACTTTAACAAAGAAGTTGGTTGGAAGGAGAAATAAATGAAAGAAGTTAAGTTAACACAAGGTATGGTGGCTCTAGTTGATGATGAGGACTTTGAACTAGTTTCACAGTATAATTGGAGTGCAGCAAAAGGAAGACATACATACTATGCAGAGCAGAAGAGACGTCTAAAACATAGACACATGCATAGACTTATTATGGATACTCCAGTTGGTATGACTGTAGATCATTTAGATGGTAATGGTCTTAACAACCAAAAGTCTAATCTAAGAAACTGTTCACCAACTCAAAATTGCCAAAATAGAGTACATAGAAACAGTTCTAAATATGGCTATCAAGGAGTAACAGATAAAGGTAAAAATAAGTTCTATGCTTACATTAGATACAAAACTAAACTTACTCATTTGGGAGTATATAGTAGTGCTAGTTTAGCAGCAGAAGCTTATAATAAAAAAGCTATAGAGTTATATGGAAGTGATGCTAAACTTAATATTATTATTGAGGATAATAAACTATGAGAGTCCCAATCGAAGGCCCGACTAATGCTAAAATAATGTTAGTTGGTGAGGCCCCAGGTGAGAACGAAGATAAATTAGGTAAACCATTTATAGGAATGGCTGGAAATATACTTGACTCATTATTAAGTCAAGCTGGGATTGCAAGATACCAGTGTCTCATTACAAATGTAGCAAAAGAAAGACCTCCAGCTAATAAAATACATTACTACTTTGAGGATAAAAAGTGTACAATACCTAAACCTAAGTTGCAATCTTGGATAGAAGAGCTTAAATCTGAAATAGAACTTTATAATCCTAATGTTATAATAGCTTTAGGCTCTACTGCATTATGGGCGTTAACAGGTGAGAAAAAAATCTCTGAGTTTAGAGGATATATTCTCCCATGTAAACTAGTTCCTGGAAAAAAGGTATTACCTACTTATCATCCACAAGCAGTTGGATACGAATGGAAATTATACTTCCAAACCGTGTTGGACTTACGAAAAGGTCTCCGTCATTCAGAGTTTCCAGAAATTAAAGAGTGTCAACAGACACTACTTCCTAATGTAGATTTAAGAACTTTTCTCAACTACATGGAAGAGTGTATTGCTCATCCTGAATGGCCTGACTTGTCAGTAGATGTTGAGACTGTTCAGCCTGGAAGTCATATTGAAGAACTAGGAATCAGTCACGATCCTAACTTCGGTATGTCTATTTTCTTATTAAAGGGTCGAGCTCCCGCCCTGCCAGAGCGTGATGAACTATTGCTTTGGCAAACATTTGCCAGACTTGTAGCTTGTAAGCAAGTCGTTATGCAAAACGGAGCTTATGATATAGGGGTACTCTGGCATAACAATCACATACTTGTAGAAAACTTAAGGATGGACACCCTTATAGCAGCTCATGTATGTTGGCCAGAGTTACCCCGTGACCTTGGATTTCTCGGGAGTATTTGTTTGGACATAGCTCCATGGAAAAGTAAGTCAATCCGAACAAGTGAATACAATCCCGCTGATGCAGCTAATACTCTAGGTATTGCATTAGTACTGGAAAATGAAATTAAAAGGCAACTAAGTCAAGATCAATTTGACTTTGAGATGAATTTAATTCCAGTATCACTTATGATGCAGTTACAAGGTATTGATGTAGATACTGCTGTACGAGACGAACTTATCGCACAGTGGACAAAGAAAAGACAGGAAACAAAGGAAAAATTAGACCTTCTTATAGGAAGGGAGATTAACTTCAACTCCCCGAAGCAAATGCAGCAATTGCTTTATATGGAGCTACATCTTCCTGTACAGTACAAACGTAGGAAGTCTGTAGAAGAGCCACGCACCATGACTACTGATGCAAATGCTTTAAGAACACTGGCGCGCCTCGTTCCTAATAATCCTGTATTCAATCTGATACTTGAATATAAAAAGGCTGATACATTAATTGAAAGGTTTTTGAAGGTTGAGCTTTCTCCTGAAGGAAAGGTTCATACAAGCTATAATATTACTGGAGCATCAAGTGATGATGAAGAAGATACTAAGAAAACTAAACGAAGCTTTGGACGATGGAGTTCGAGCGCAAGCATTATACTACCGTTCGGATCTGGCAATCTACAGAATATTCCTTACGAAGCAAGGAAAATGTACCGTGCGAAACCTGGATATAAGATTGTCCAAGCTGATTACTCTCAAGCTGAGGCTGTTGTTATGGCTCACCTTACTGGTGATCAGAAACTTGTTAAGATGTTTAGAGATTCTTTTGGTTTATCCAGAACTGAGAAGAAATCTTATGACGTCCATAAGCTCACGTTTGCTCAGATGGCGGGGATAGATATTAGTCAAGTAACCCCCGAACAGCGAACCGCGGGTAAGACTGTAAGACACGCTACGAACTATTCAGCTGGCCCACAAGTTTTAGCAAATAGGCTCGGTATAAAGTTGGGTGACGCAAAGCAGTTAATTGAATTGTACCATAGAGCTAATCCGCAACTTCGTATCTGGTATAGTCAAGTTCAGCAGGAATTAAAAAGGAGTAGAGTATTAACTAATCTTCTTGGAAGGAAACATAAATTCCTTGATAGGTGGGGGGATAGTTTATTCCGCAGTGCATACTCCTACATTCCACAATCTACAGTTGGTGACTTGCTTAATACAGCATTGTTAAGACTTTATAACAAATTACCTTCTCTCAGTTTTGATATAACAATTCTGCTTCAACTCCATGATGCTATCTATACTATGGTAGAAGAACAGTATGTTATGGATACTGTAAAAATTATGAGGGAGTGTATGCTAATTCCGCTGTACTATGCAAATGAAGAGTTTATGATTGACGTTGACTTTAAGGTTGGCGATAGCTGGGCGGAGGGAGAAGAACTTGAAATCAACTGGAGGAATGGATAATGAGCGAGATGATATTCTTAGATCGAAATGATGTAGATATGTATGTAGATATTCCAGACTTCTTTGGCGTACTTACAAGATATAAGATTATATGGGTTAGACCATTGATGGGGAACTTCTGTGAAGTATCTCTACGAAGCGAAGATGATGGTTATACTAACTGGCTTGTTAAAATCGAAGATGATAAATCTATTACTCCTATCAGCTGCACATTGTACTGCAACGAAAAAGAAACCAAACAACTGAGGCTCGGTGATTCACTTCATCTTAATCTTCTTGATAAGGTTCTTAAGGAAAGGATTTCTGAATATGGAAACAACAAGTAGTTATATAATTATATCTGTAAGTTCTATTTCTCAGCGTGATGCAATGATTAATAATCTTATTAACAAAATAGACTCTGATCCTACTGATAACTTAATTGTTGAAAAGGATCAGAATAAAGTCAAAGTCTATCATAGAGTAGATACTGGAGTTAGAGTTCTTATTAGAGTTTATGTAGTAGTAGTTATCCCCGTCCAAGTAAATCTACAACCATTGACTGGATTCAGTGGTAAGATTAATTTTTGTCTTGACGAGACAATAGATGCATTAACTAAGATATTAAAACAACTGAAAGCTATCAATGGATACAAGGAGATAAAAGCAAGTGGAGTTGACAGAACACTGCAACAACTGATGGACATTTTATCATAAGGAGTACACATGAGTAGGATTCTAGAGAATTGGCTTGACTCATATGTTCGCCTTATGGAGAACACAGAGCCAGCAAGGTTGTTTGATGTATGGACTGGATATTCAGTTATCGCAGCTGCCTTAAGACGAAAGATTAGTTTACAACTTGGAAGACTTATATACTTCCCAAATATCTATATTGTTTTGGTTGCAGAGCCAGGAGTTGCTAGGAAAACACAAGCTATTAAATATGGGGTAGATTTTTTAAACACAGTTCCAGAAATTAGAATGAGCTCTGACTCTGCAACTAAAGAAGCGATGACTGATGATATTGAAAAGGCAGCACTTGATGCACTTCAAGACAATGGTAGTAATCTCCGACATAGTTCACTTAACATAATATCAAAAGAATTCGAGTCGTTCCTCGGTCAGAAGAAAGAGAACACTCGAATGTTAACTGCACTTACAGATCTATTTGACTGTCCAGAGAATTGGAAAGCTAGAACAAGACATGGAACTTCTAATGATATTATAAGGCCGTGGGTGAATCTCCTAGCAGCTACGACTCCTGAAAGTTTAGCAAATTCTCTTCCATCAAGTGCAGTTGGTGGTGGTCTTACTTCTCGAATACTTTTCGTCTGGGCAGACAAGAAAAAGAGATCTGTTGCTATTCCATTCATGACTGCTGAAGAAGTTAAGTTAAAGGAAGCCCTCGAGAAGGACTTGTTTCAAATCAGTAGAATGACTGGTGACTATGCCATGACCAGTGGATGCGTAAAGAACTGGACGGATTGGTATGATGCTTATGATGAAGATGAATCAGGTGTCAGAGCTTGTACAGATAAATCATTCTCTGGTTGGTACTCAAGAAAGCCAACATATATTATAAAGGTTGCTATGTTATGTGCAGCTGCTGAAAGTAATAAACTTGTAATCGAGTGGAAGCATATTGAAAAAGCTATAAAAGAAATTAAACAAGTAGAATATTCTATGGGTAATGCTTTCAAAGCTATTGGTAGATCTGAGATCTCCGGCGAAGTTGATTCCATCTTCCAGATTGTACGCACTTTTAAGGCTATAGAAGAAAAGAAACTTATGAAAATGATATGGAAGGATATAGATACTAACAAGTTCGACAACGTAATGGGCACAGCTTTGAAAACTGGTATGGTTAAGCGAGATTTTAAAGGGCCAAATGGAGAGAAGGGAATATGGTATTACTGGGTAGAGGACTAATTTATGACTGAATCAATAAAGCAAAGGCACGTCGCTCAGTACGGTTCTGTAAAGACAGAACGTGGTTACTGCGAAGAATGTAAAGAAACAGCGTTTATAGTAGATAATAGACTTCAGTGTTGTGGAGCTAAAGTTGCATCTATCGAATTAGATGATTTACCTACTTATCAACTTTCAGAGCCTAGAAAGAAAAGGAAGGTACTAAAACTTGCTATTAAAAAGCTAATACTAGAATTTCAAAGTGGTAAGTGTATGTACTGTGGATGTAAGCTCTCACTAACTAATGGTATAAAAGTACACTTTGATCATGTTATTCCTTTTATTAATTCTAATACTAGTGAACATAATATAGTTGCAACCTGTGACTACTGTAATCTACACAAGAATGATAAGATGTTCGACAGTATTACAGACATACAAATCTATATGCGTTCATTATAACGTACTTGAAGCCGTATGGGGCATCGTGACACGATTCTGATGGTCATTTGAACGTACTACGGACGACATTTTCACAAAGAACAAATGTCGAAAATTGACATTTCTTACTAATTAAATATGAAAGGAGGGAATCATGAAATTCAAAGTAGTAGTAATGGCGGGTATTTTTTCCTTGCTAACCTGTTTTTTAACTTTTCCATGCTTCGCAAGTGAACTTAGTACAGTACCTAGAAGTAGCTATAGTGGATACAAATTTTCATATAAAGATCTATCTATGGCTGCTAAGATTGGTATGATATGTGCTACTGAAGCTATGGTTAAGATGTTTGAAAATGGTGACGAAGAAGAATACGCTAAAGAGAAGATAGAAGAATGTATTAAAGATACATTTGCTAAAGTAGGTTGGAAGTATGAACCATAAACTAGAAGGAGAAAAGTAATGAAGAAGATTATTGTAGGTGTAGTGATAGTATTACTGCTATCAGTTGGTTTCTGTTTTGCAGGTGAAGTAGAAGAATTAAAACTTAAGAAACAAAATCTTGAGTTAACACTTCAGAACATTCAATTTCAGTTTCAATTTCTACAACAGCAATTTGCTGAAGCACAGAAACAAATGAAAGAAGTTGATGAGAAGTTAAAGATTAAAGATCCACCGAAGACTGAAAAGAAGAAGTAAAAGAAAAGTGGGAGGCTAAACACCTCCCACTAGTTTTACTACTAATCTGGAATATACCTACCATAGACTTCATATCTAAACTTATCATCTGGTGTTCTCTGCTGCATTAGCCAATGATTTACTTCTTCTGGATCAGGATGTTTAAGGTCGTAATATAAATCCACAAGCTCCAGATACTTCCCTTTATCAGAGCAAATATCAATCCCAGGAGTCTGAATCCAGTCAGCCCCAATCCCTTGTCCGATAATAGCCAAGTAATCATACATCCTCTTATACCAAGGTTTAACTAAATCTGCATCAATAGCATCTATAATCTTTCGTCTTTGCTCCATTGTCCAAGTAGGGCACCACCAAAGTTTAATTCTAAACTTATCTAAATACTCTCTTGGAGACTGTGTTTCAAACAGCATATTCTGACTAGCAATAACTTCTGGATGAATAAGCCAGACAAGATGATTATAACATCCTTTTTCGTGTATCTTAATAGCTGTAGAAAAGAAAGCTCTAATATTATCAGTCAATCCAATCATCGGAAGCTTTTCTCTTGGTATGCTCATTATATCTTCTCTACTAAGAAGAGTTTCTCCATTTTTTAATTCCATTATTTCTTTCCTCCAAAAGTTATACTAAAGTGGTTTCCATCAGACTTTTTAAAATCTCCTCCCCAGTTGTTTTCAGGTCTATAGCTTTTCCACTTTTCCCCTAGTTCTTTATATGATTCTGTCGTTTCTTGGTAAACTCCGTTAATATATAAAGCAAGGTCATTCGCAAGCCCCAGATAGTGTAAACTTCCTTTACGGTGCCTGAGTGTTTCATTAGCTTCATCAAAGTCCCTCCCAACAGCCACTTGCCATCCTTCATGAGCATTACCCCATAAAACTATGTTAGCTAAATCTATTGAAAATATTATCCTTTTATCGCGAAGCTCACTCATCCGAGTAACCCTTTCAATATATCCTTCCCTCGATATATTACAAAGAACAATCCACCACCAGTTAAGGCTGCTAGTAATATATACTTCAACAGGTTGTCCCTTAACTGATTCATCCAAATCCTGAACCACGAAAAGCTTTCAAGCACGTCCAACCTCTTTTTAACTTCTCCACAAAAATCTTCAAGCTGCTTCTTTATAGCTGCAACATTACTTGACAATCCATTAGTTACTATACTTTCTATTTTAATCTGCCTCTCTATATATTCAAATTGTCTGCCTGCTATAGCATTAAGCAATATTGTATTATTTTCCTGACTTTTTTCTATCCTAGCTATAGCCTCATGAAATCCGCTGTGGAGGTCGCACACATTTCTTCTATCATCCAATCTCCGTTCCCCCATATTAAAGTCTTCCATTATTATATCCTATCTTCCTGTGGACGTGTCAGCACCCTGCCCGTCCCCTTATTCACTCACGCAGGTTGAAGTTGTAAATCCTGCTGTTGATGCGTTATCCTGACTTGACCAGTTTTCTCCATCAACACTCACATTAGCCGCTTCTGTTCCGGTATTTAAAAACCCCATCAACCAGTATGCCGACGATGTTCCTAAAGCAGATGATAAAACTAGATGGTAACGAGTCGAGTTAGATATGGAATAACCAGCCGCAATCGCAAAGCGGATATTCTGCATAGACGTTGTGAGGGCTGATGTGGCAACCGTTGCGTCTGCTGTCGTACAGGTAGCAGAAGGCACTCCGCTATTGTCGGTGCATATCTTCCCAGTAATGGTTAAACTAGGGTCTGTCCATGTCCTTCTTAAAGGCACAGTGAAACTCTTTAAGGAATAAGCAGACGTTGAAGTGAACGACATACTTCCGGCGATATAGTCAGTAGCCGTATCTCTGGCGATTATTATGGAGTTCGGGATATTGGTATTCGAGTCAGGTGTGGTGCAGGTTTCCGGTACACTCACCCCTAAAGTCATCGTGCCGCTTCCTCCGACTGTTGCCGTCCCGCTTCCCCCTAACGCAAATTTAGGCGTACAGGTTGCCGTACAGGTCTTCCCTCCGGTAGCTACCGTTACATCACCATTCGCATCGCAGTCTCCGCCGTAAGTCATGTCAAACCAGCCGTCCTCTGACCATCCACCTAAAGTAACCGGAGTATCCGTGTTAAACGCATACTCACAAGTTGATCCGCAATTTATTCCAGCCGGTGAGGAAGTGACCGTACAACCAGCACCAGTTTTTGTGACAGTCAAAGTAGATGTCGGGGGAGCAGCAGGGGTCAGATTGGTAACTGTCGCATCGGAAAAAGAAGCCAGGTCATTTTCAGCACCATCTTCAATATAGTTCTCTCCAGCGGTGTAAGCTAATGAGCAGTAACCTTCTGACGCTGCTATGCTACGACTTATTGTGTAGGAAAGAACACCGTTGCTTTCTGAAACATAAGATAAAGTTGCCGCACCACCTGTGCAGCTTATAGCAAATCCAGTGTTGGTATTGACGGTAACATCTTCACTTAACACAACAGTGAGGGCAGTCCCGTTCAAGGAAGCCGATGAGAATATGGGTGCTGTGGTGTCTGAACCTCCCCCTGTAAGCGTGTACCCTGCCTTGCCGTACATCGTGTCGCCTGTTGTAGCGCAAGCACCTTGCGCCAATGGGTCAGCAAGAGGATGAGGACAAGTATAAGCCGACCAATCAGGACGAGCCGATTCAAAGTAGTCACGGTCTTTTACTATGTGGTAACCTGATCCGGTTCTGACAACTGGCGTATTCGGAGTTGGCGTTGTCCCTGCCGTGCAAGTGCTGTCAGGACAATCATCATTAGAGGTGCAAACCTTGTAAATATTCGCCCCGCCAACACAAGTCTGACCTCCCACGTTTCCCCATACATAAACAGGGTCAGAGGTTTGCGAACCATAAGCCCCCTTCCCTGCGCCTATCTGGTCAAGACACATATATCCGGCTGAGTCACCGCTTCCGGTATTGGTATCATACGCACTATCCCCGTCGCACAGCCCCCATGTAGCAGAACTGCAAGCGGTATCAGCCAATCTTCTAACATCAAACGCAGGTGCGCCGTTACCATTCTCTGTTTCTTCCCAAAGTCCTAAAATTTGGTTCCTTGTAACGACATGGGAGCCAGCCCGAAGATACATTGCCGATGCCCAATCGCTAGTCGTTGTAGAGGACATTTTGTTATTGTATATTTCGTATGACCTCGTACCTCTTACGGTTGATTCACAGGGAGAGTGAGCCATAATATAAGAATCTTGAAAATCATTATAGCGTATGACTATTCTAGCTCCGCCGTTTGAGTCCACACGCAAACCAGTTCCTTTGGTCGGCCCGTAAAAGGTATTATTTTCGACAAAGATAGCGTTGTTGGTCCCCCACTGCGGATCGGCTTGCCATGACTGTTCGGCAGAGCCAGCGGCACTACCCGTAGGGAGTATCTTTGTATTATAAAAAGTGTTCCCATCTATTAATCCAAAAAGTTGATAATCCCCGCCTGTGTTGATGGTCGTTAATGAAATAATAGTATTCGGGGTTGATTTGTAAAAGTAATTATTATAAATCCTCCATCCGTAACCCGTTCCGGTGACATTTGTTATGACGCTTCCAGTAGTTGAAATCAACCTCATATTGGAAAGAGAAAACGCATAGGCCGATGGGTCTGCTCCTGTGTTAACATAAAAGCATCCGTAACTGGCATTGTTGCAGGTTAATATCGTGTTGCTTGTCGCCTCGCTTCCATTTCCAGACCCAGCGATCTTAACTGGTTTACTCGATGACATGGCGATATAAGTCGTTCCCCAATCACAACTTCCAGACGGAATCATCACGGTATCATCTTTAGCCGCCGCCGTGTATGCTGTGTAAACATCATCTCTCGCACAAGAAGCGGCGTATTGTGTCGCCCCCCACGCCTGCCCTGCCATCAACAGTATTAAAAGTATAAAAAATAGTCGTTTCATATTTACTCCCAAGTTGCAGTTGCACCGGAGGCAGTGTTTTGTGTCGCTCCTCCGGTTATTTTATGTGAAGGATATGGATTTACCCCGTACTGATAAGCCCCGATGTCATAAGACCCTGACGGTCTATAACGGACGGTTGCCAGTCCTGCTTTCTCGATTGATGAATTGTAAGGCGCTCCAAGTGTTGCTCCATTCGCAAGGGCATCGCCTGTGGTGATAGCGAAATAAGTTTGATTAGGAACCATGTTAGTTTGGTAGGTTCCAGTGAAACCAGTGGGGAGAGTTCCGCCGGTGAAGGTAGGGTCGGTCTTTTGTGCTGTGGCTTCCCAGTTAGTAAGGTCTGAGGCAGTTCCGTCACGGTCATAAGCCGTCCCAGTAATTGAAACGTGGGTGTCAGTATTACCAGATGAGCGATAAATCAAATTATTAGAGTGTGTAAAAACTCCAAAACGATCATAAAGGGGAATATTGTTTGCGTCGGAAATTATATTATTTTTAAGGTTGACTGTCAGATTGGTTATGTTATTGGTATAAGCTCCGACAACAAAAGAATACCTGAAACTTCCAGCATCACGATTAGAAAAAATAGTATTGTTATAAAAATTAAACACAGATGAATTGAAACTTGGTGTGGTATCGTTGCCGTGGATGCTTACGTTAAAGCCGCTGCTTCCCGATGAAACTGGCTGGTTATTGTAAATCAGATTCCCATAAAACGAACCTGTTTGAAGAAACCCCATCCCGTTAGTGATATAAATTCCTATTACATTATTCTGGATGATGTTGTACCGGACAATTACATCAGTCGGGCCAGCGTGGACGTTATCTGGCTGGTCGGGAGATATTCTAATCCATAATCCTTCAGCGGTATTATTGTAAATATTATTATATTCTAGCGTGACATTTTTAGAGTCATTGACAATGATTATTCCTTGAAGATTATTATAAAGAGTACATCCTCGAACTAACACAGTGTCAATTTGCTGATTATTGGTCGTCCATGATGGGTAGATCGCAATTCCTTCATGGTAACTATTATAAACGGTAGTATTGGTGATTGACACATTCGATATTTTAGTGCCGGAAGTTCCCTTACTGCTTATCAGGATTCCGTATGTCCAATCATCTTTACCCACATGGTGAACCACACAATTTTCAATAGTGATATTTGATATAGTTCCGCTGCTTACTTCTTCTCCAATATAGATTCCATAAGTGTTATAACTATTGCTGTCACCATCAACCTCAAACCCTTTAAACGTAACGTCACTAACACTGATAGATACAGCAGCGACATGACCAAAAGACGTTTCGTGACCAGTTAAAATCTTTGCTCTTGTCCCAGTTCCGTATGTTGAGCCGTCATAGGTTACTCCAGATTCAGCAGTAAAAACCGTTGCAGTGGATGCATTTGTCCAGATTCCTTGTGAACAGAAGTAAACATTATCTCCACTTCCTGAAACAGCTAATGCTCTTGTAATGGTCGCTACGGGATAGCCACTTAACCCACTATTACTATCATTCCCCTGATACTCACCGCTTTCTGATGCGGGGCAAACGTAATAGTTTGCTGCGTCTGCACTACAGGCACAAAGGAGCATTAAAATTATAAACAGTATTTTTTTCATTTCAGAGCCACCTGTATTGTGTACCATGTCCCATTTGAAAACCCAGTAAAGTTGCCGTTATATGTCCCTGTTGACGATGCTATTTGATATTCAGTCACTAGTGTATATCCTGGTTCGGTTGTTATGGTGTAACCACTTCCAGCACTACCATTACTGGCTTGCTGAGTATTGAGTAATCCAGTAAACAACAATGCAACGGCAGATGTTGTTGTCACAGCGCATGAAGATGGGGCGTTTGCACCTGTACATTCATCATAGACATCAACAGTAGCAGTTCCCAAGCCCGAAAACTCCATTACCGACATTCGCCTCACGTCGGCTGCGTCGCTAAATGTTACCGTAATGACATTGTTTGCATTTCCAGTAATATTTGTTGCAAACCATACTTCATAATCTCTGTTATATGTCTCCGCAATAGAGGTTATTTTGGTATAGGTGTTTGACGCAGTGTCAGCAATGCTCGATACCGTGGCAACTGCGTGTTGGTATCCACCAATTTCGTTGTAGATAAATAATACAATCGTATTGCCAGTCGTATGACTTTTTGCGTTAGAGGCTAAAGTGGTAGCGGCCTCTGCGCTTTGGGCATAGTCATCATTTGCAACATGAGCTATTGTTTTACCAGCCGATGCCACACCCTGCCCTGTTACGACTGTTACCGTCCTTGCTCCCGCAACCTGACAGCAAACAAGCAGGATTAGAACTACTATTAAGAGAAGTTTTTTCATAAAGTCACCTTAGTTAACATCACCATTATAGTATCCGTAGATTGTCATCTTGACCATTGCCGGAGCATCCGTATTGTCAAAGTCCAGATAGAGTA
>Ga0209310_1000833_pt1 | contig 28599 bp, 41 predicted proteins | sample AD_UKC030_MetaG_FD_184415 | JGI IMG/M metagenome (GOLD analysis project Ga0209310, IMG submission 184415) | Active sludge microbial communities of municipal wastewater-treating anaerobic digesters from USA - AD_UKC030_MetaG (SPAdes) (version 2) | ecosystem: Engineered > Bioreactor > Anaerobic >...
CAACCCCAGGCCAAGCTCCTGGATCGCAACCGCGAAGGCCAGCACCTTGCCCATCGCTTCCTGGGACTCCGATCCGCTATCGGATACGGCTGTTATAAACTCAACGATGGATGTGACGAACGGCCGAAACGCATCGGCCATGCCGGAAGTGATGTTGACCAGGCCGGTGATCGCATTGACCACCGTTTGCAGGGCCGTCGAAAGATCGTACACATCCGTCAGATCCAGGTCGCCGAAATACTCCGACAACGCTTGGCCGAGATTGCGGAATGCCGTGATCAGGGCGGTGAAGTCCACGTTCTCCATCGCCTCCGGGAACGCCTTTCCGACATCCGCGATCCACGTTCCGAGGTCTTCCGCCACCTGGTCAAGAAAATCGAATAACGGATCGAACGCGCCGGAATCCACGCTTATCTTGATGCCAGAGATGAGGGTCGAAAGGCCGGATCCGATCTCCCGTGCCATTGGCTCCAGCGTCGTGCCGAGATCGATCAGCAGCATAGTCGCCTGGTTCTTGAGCTGCTGCATTTGGTTGCTGAACGTGGCGACCATCTTGTTGTAGGCTTCTTCGGCGTTGCCCGCGGAATTCTGGACCTTGTCGAGGGCGGAATTGAAAAACTCCATCCCATCTCCGGCCAGGCCGGTGATGCCAGCCATCGACTTCATCTCATTGAACAGCAGGATCATCTTTTCCGTGCTGCCGCCGGTCTTCTCCACCACGTCGGCGAGAGCACCGGCAAGACCCTTCGATTGCAATCCGGCATAGGACAGATCGATCCCAAGGGCTGCTGCCGCCGTTGCTGCCTCCTTCGATGGGTTTGTGAAGGTTGTGATGACTCCCCGGACCGCCGTGATCGCCGCTGAGGTCTCCATGCCCTTAGCCGTAAGGGTTGCGACCGCAGCGGATAGCTCCTCGAACGACACGCCGGAATTCGCCGCGATCGTGACCACCTGGCCCATGCTCTGCCCCAGGCTGTCGATGGTCTGCTTGCCGATCAAGGTGGAGGCGAAATAGACATCATTGATATGGCCGACATCCTCCACTTTGAGCCCGTATGCGTTCATCGTAGCCGTCAGAAGATCGACCGTCGTGTTGAGGTTCGCCTTGTTCGCCACGGCAAGCTGCTCCGCCGCCCCGATGAACTCGATGGAGTTTTCATAGGCCACGCCCGCCTGGACAGCGGTATAAAGGGCCGAGTTGATGTCCGAGATGGACTTGACCGAGCCATTGGCATAATTCAGCACATCGTCGCGGAAGGTCGCCAGGTCTCCCCCGGTTGCCGTGATGGATGTGGAGATTAAACCGAACGATGAGTTGAAATCCGAGGAGGTCTTCAGCGCGAGCGCCATGCCGCCGACCGCCATCGCAGCCAGGGCCGTATCCACCGCAAGAACGCCCTTTCCGATATTCGCCAGCGGCTCCGCGATGCTCTCCACAACGGTATTGAGGGCGGAGAACTCCCTGCTGATCCCGGTGATCGCGGTCCCGATTTCGGACTTACTTCCAAAAACGATTTCAACGGTTTTTCGGACATCAGCCATAACTACACCAAATCATTTCTTTTTCAGCGTTTCGTAAAACCTGCCCCACAGCTCCAGCTCCGTGTCCGTCAGATAGCCTTCCGGGAACAGGTCCGGCCTTACTTCATAGAGGAAACGCCCTCTTGCGTAACAGAGGGAGAGGCAGGCGCGGACATCCCCGTCGCGCCAGAGGGCTCCCGTTTTCCCGGCAATTGCCCCTGCCCGGTCAGCCGGACAATCGCGTTGGTGATCTGAAAGAACTCGACCGGGAACGTCTCACAGAGGCGGACCGCCAGCTCATGCGTGCAAACCGGATCCACGCTGCCGAGACAGAGATGCTCCAGCCTCTTCGAGATGTCCGCCGGTGTATTGCCGCCGACCCCGACCAGATCCTTCACGGCTTCCGTGATCTCCTTTTCGGCCCCGGAAGTCAGACCGGCCAGGATCGCGGCGATGCTCTTGTTCCGGTCGGCCGCCTCGTTCGCCCGCCCCAGCTCTTGCCCCGTCAGGCCCCGTACCTTCCAGACCGCTGGCTCCCCTTCCGGGAAAAATTCCTTTAGATCCGGGACAGGGACCTCCTCCGTTCGGTGAACGAACTTCGTCTTGTTGAACTTCTTCGCATCAAAAGGCATAACCATTCCTCTCCGTTGGTAGTTCGGGGGGACGGATTTCAACCGTCGTCTATGACGTACAATCGTCATGCTCTCGCTCCTGAGCTACTCCCCGTCTGTTATCCCTTCACCTCAACCGCCGCCTCTTCCGCCGAGATCGTGCAGGCCGCCGTGATCTGATCGCCCGCCGGGAACGTCCGGCTGATGCCAAGGATCCCCTGGGTCAGAATGTACGGCGTGCTGTTGTCCCGGTTCTGGTAGAACTTGAAGAAAAGGGTTTCATTCTTCAGTCCCAGGATGCCGTCGCTGATACCGTCGGTCAGGAAGGCCGTAAACGATCCCTGATTCAACGATGCGCTGGAGGCCCCGAGGGTAAGGCCGTAGATCTGCTTCGAGCTGACCGAGTGGCTCGTCTCCGGAGGTACGAAATCGACCGACCGGGACACATCCGCGAACGACGGCTCGTAATACTGAGCATAGACCTTCTTCGGGAGGCCGACCCAGGGAGAGCTGTCGTCATGGATCAACGGGAGGGCCGCGTCGAACTCCACGCCCGCATAGCCGAGGACGCCGCTTTCGCAGTTGAAATACTTCACCGTCCACGACGGATAGTCGTACCGTTCGCAATGGGTCCCGATGACCTGCTTGATCTCGTCCGCATCGATCACGGCCGTTGCCGCAGCCGACATCCAGACCTGGCCGATTTCAATCGACGTGGTGGGGATGAACGGAGGGCCGCCTGCCGCGCCTCTGGTGGTGGAGAAGGCCGATCCCGCCGTCCCTTCAACAACAGCGATCGAGCCGCCGCTGTTAATCGTGATCGAGTCCTTCTTGTAGTGGCTTGCCGCCGGGGACGCCCCAGGCCGGACAGCCAGAACATCGGTATCCGCCGTGATGGTCGTCAGGACTCCCGCCAGGTATGCGGTTCCCGCTGCAACATCGACGGCCTCTTTCGTTCCGCTTGCCGCCGGGGTGATCGCGCATCCCGTAGCAAGACCGTTCGGCTTGATGTCCGGAGTGTAGCCGGACCGCGCCGACCAAAAGTTATCCGCGCTCCGAAAATCGATGTGGTCCCCCTGGTCCGTCAGCGCGACAAACGCGACCAGATCTTGACCGGCTTCATAGGCTACTTTGGCATTCTCAGCAGTTGACATTGTAAATTCCTCCTTCTCATTTAGCGGGCCTTAAGCCCTGATTTATTATGACGACCGCCTCACCGGGCGGACCCATTAACTCCTTCCGATCGTGATGTAGCGCCGCTTATGCTCCGGACTATTGACCGATTCCACCTTCGGCCAATACTTTTCCATCTCCGAATGCCACCACGCAGCATCGCCCTTGATCGTGGTCATGTCCCGGCCCAGCCGCACATCTTCCCAATCGTAGACTTCGACAATCAGGTTTCGGCACGTCCGGCGCATCTCTTTCATGATTGCATCCAGCTTTGCCGGGTCCACGGTCATCAAAACGTTGATGCAAATGCCATAATCCGCCACAGGAAAGCCGTCAGGCAGGCTTTCGAGAGGGCAGACGACATAGGACAGCCTCTCGCCAATCAAAGCGCGTGTAGGGGCTTCCAGGGCCGTTTCCGCGAAATCGACCATGTTCACCCTGGCGCACCATTCAAGCAAGCCCGGTTCCGCCCGGCCCGTTCCGCTGCCGTAGTCGTTGACGACGCTTCCTGCAGGAATGTATTTCCGGAGGAACGGCAAGAGCCGCAGGCAGGTGGAGCCGTTTCGGTAACTCCCATGCTGCCATACTTCATTGAAGATCAGCTCATTCATGCCATCGCTCCTTCACCCATCCGCCGCAGCTTGCCTGTTTTGGCTCGCCGTGGAACATGACTACGCTGCATTTCGGAAGGACATCTCCCTCCAATTTATGGAGCTTGTAGCTTTTGACCAGCCGCTCCGGAAAAAGCGCCATGCCGCCGGGGAAATTCTCGTTGATCCACTCCTGATCCCCCGGGGTTTGGTATGTCGGTTTCCCCGCAGCGACATACTTCTCCCAAATATCCGTTCTCGACCCGACTTTGAGCAGGGTCACGGAGGTCTGGCCGTTTCGGTTCTTCCGATCCCCGGACGGCCACGTTCCGGAAGGCCAATCCATCGCCATCACCAGGTCGCCGGGATAATGGAGCATCTCATCCAGCGGCCCGATGACGACCACATCCAGATCCAGAAACAGTAGCCGGTCCGTGTTGATGCCTGGAATAGTGGGCATATAGAGGCCCATCTTCCCCCACCATTTCGGGGCTTCATACGGCAGCGGAGCCGTCCGTATCCACGAATGGATGCCCTGGGGATTGTCCGTGAAGCAGACGAAATCGAACCCGGCCATCTGGATATTTCTCTGGACCATCGCATACAGGATGTTCACATACTCCGGCCCGTATTGTGTCCCCCATTTGAGGCAGCAGACAGTCGTTTCCGGGGTTGCTTTCCGCTTTGCCCATACGTCATCGGTGTAGTCGTTTGCACAGCTCACCGGAGAAAGCAGCTCATCGACCGCCTTCTTCACGCCGGGGAATTCATGGTAGTCATGCCCGGTGATCCAGCCGCCCTCTTTCACCTTCGGCAGCCAGGCGATGATGTCCCGCTTGCACGCCTCATAGGTGTGATCCCCGTCGATGAACACGAAATCCAGCGATGCGTCCTCAACCTGGCCCGCAGCGGAAAGCGAGTCCTCGTTGATGACCCGACTCCTGGATCCGTAGCGTTTAGATGTCGCGTTGAATGTTGCCTTCGCCGCCGCGATCCGCTCCGCGTCGCCATACACGCACGACCCGCTCCTGGTTTGCCAGGAATCGACCGCGATCATGGAAAGCTCGGGACGCTTGTCCAGCAGATACCAATGCGTCCACCCCGCCAGGACGCCGATCTCCGCACCCATACGCCAGTTATAAAGCTCCGCCATTTGCAGAAGGAAATTCCTCCGGCGTTCCCTCATGTTGTCAAACCATTTCAGCATTGCCGTCTCCAAATAGATACAATCTTCCCCAGGCCCCGAGATCCTCTTCCATTGCGGGCTGGCCGCCCCAGGCTATGAACTTTTTCCGATGGATGCCCACGCCCACGACCTCTCTCTCCGGGCAGACAATCAGCAGCCGTCTTGCGATACGCTGGGCCTCCCGGAAGGCCAATTTCTGCACCGGAGACAGGTGATGCCATACCCGCAGCGCGATCAAAAGCTCAAAGCGACCATCCTCGAACGGCCAGGGGATCTCTCGGGCGTCATGCCATATCTGACGGTCCGCATCCGGGGGCGGCCACGGCCCGCCGGGAAGATCCATCCGCTTGCTTCCGATGACCAGGCCCGCGCCGAATGAACCGATCTCCAGCACGGCGTCCGGGCCGGATATATCGAGGCCCCGGATGATCTCGATCGCCTTCGCGTGGTATCCCCACCGCTCGACGTAGCTTCTCCATTGCGGATCTTTCTTCGCGTTGGCCTCATACTCTCCGTATGTCAAAAGTCTGATTGTCATTCCGTCACCCTCACATTCTCGATCTCCTCCCTGCCGAGAGCGGCCAGGATGGAGCATCGGTTCTTGCCGTCGCCCACGAAATATGAGCCGTTGTCCCGGACCATCGTCACCGGCGTCCCGGTGAGCGGGTAGTATCCCGACGTGACGATCCGCTCGACCAGCGGCCGGTGACAGGCGTCGTATCGCCGGAGAGCGGCCTCATACACCAGGGCCGGGTCCGCTTCTTCCCGGATTTGCGGGAACTCGGTACCCCTCTCACGGCAGATCTCGCGCACGAACGTCTCCGTGGATTTCTCTTTTGACCGGCTCGCGTAGACCGACGCCAGAAAAGCGGCGATTATCTCCCGGCATCTGTCCGGCCTTCCCGCGACATATTCGGCATAGCCCAGGTGCATCGGGCTGCCGATCACATGGAGCCACGGCTCGGTATCGAAGATCACTCTATCCAGGCGCACCGTCTCAATCATTTCATCCACTCCTCCGTGGGCATCCCGAGAAGCTCCGCCGTAAAGCCGCCCATCGAACGGACCGGGCAGCATTTCAGCAGATCCACAATCCATTTCCATCCGACCTGAAAGTGGGCATAATGTCCCTCGTTGATCGCCACGCCCGCCAGGATGATTTTCCGGTAGCCAAGCCGGAGTCCAACCTTCAAGGCGAGCATGGCCGATGAACCCGAATAGTGATGATGGTTTCGCGGGTCCGTCGATATGAACCGAGGCTGACACTCATACGCGCAAGTCGGCGGCGTGAGTTCCGGCACGCAATGGCCGACGCCCGGATGCGGCCGGTTCGACCAGGTGGCGTAATCCGTATTCAGCGAGAGGCTCTTCCGGATCGCCTTCGTTCTCGGAAAATCGTTTTCATGGCTGACGTGATGGGCGACCACGGCGACCTGTCTCTCGGCAGGCGAATGCGCCCCGACCAGCATAAAGTCAAAGGGGCCGTTCCCAGGCACTTTCGCCAGGTCATCCATCGTGGACGGTGCGCCGCCGCAGATGATCAGCCTATCATTCACCGTTGCCCTCCATCAGCCACTCCACGGTCGGCATTGAAAGGAACTCCCGCGTCCATCCGGACATCGAACGCACATACGGCGCGACCTCTTCCCGGTGTTTCTTCCAGCCAGATTGAAAATTCTCGTATTTGCTGCCCTTGTCGTTAATACCGATCAGCGGGCATCCGCAAAGGACGATCTTCCTGTAGCCCATCCGCAGGGCCGCCTGGACGCCCAGCAGGGCCGATGATCCCGTCGGCTTCCACCAATCCGTGATGATGATGTCCACGCCGGGGTGCTTCTCATGGCTGATCACCTTATAATCCAGGTTCCCTCCGACCGACCGCCGCCGCTCGCGGATCATTTCGATCTCGACCGGGTGATAGGTGGCGACGTAGAGGATGCGCTCCAGATACTTGTTTACCGCATCGAGACCGATCGCCATGACATCCCAGGCCCCGTATTTCGGAACGGCCTCGATCTCATTCGTGACATCCGGGTGCGACCCCACTATGCAAAGGCTCGGCATCATTGCGTGTACGGATCTCCTATCGCTGTCCAGTAAGTGACCAGCAGTCTGATTTGCACACCCACCGATACGGATCCCTCCTCCGGATACTCCTCAACCCCGCCGCCCTGGTAAACGATGGACTCGGCATAGGGATCTTCATACGTCACCGGAGATTCCGGGCTTGTTGCGATGCGCCTACGATCCCACTTCGGGCTTGTAAAGCATGAGATAAGATCGCCCAGCATCCTTTCCCCGACAACCGACGGACTCTCCGATCCGAATTCCATAATGCCATCTATCCGGAGCGTCATCCGGTGGCGCGACATCCCATGAGCGTTTTCCGCCTCCTCCGCCATCGGCCAAATCACCACGCACGGCAATTCAGACGGATCGACCCGGACCCTGGCCCGGAATACGTTGTCCCCCATGTCGGTAACGTAGGCCGGAGGAGACGCGGTATTGCGGAGCAACGCGGCCCGCGTCGTGAACTCCTGGATGATCAGCTCTCGGATTGTGTCGGCCATTGGCAACCCCTATAATTTCGACAGCTCGTAATTCAGTTCCCTGTCAATGTTCTTGTGCATCCGGTCGCCCGCCTTCGTCAGAACGGCAGTCATCACCGGCTGGTTCTCCAGGATGTCCGGCACTCTCGGCCCGAATCGCTGGGCAATGGGCAGCCGGTAACGTTTCGGCAATTTCCCATAGGGGACATTCCGGTTCACCGGCTTTCTCGCTGCCGTGTGCCATTGCCGCCAGAACACCCCCTTGTGTCCGCTTTTCATCGTTGCGATGAACGCCCCTTCGATCAGACTCCTTGGATTGCCCCTCTTCACCTGGACGGAAACACCTTTCGTTGTCTGTCTTGCGCCATAATCGATCAGCGGGACCGGGGACCCCTTGCTCTCGAAAAGTCCCGACAGGGTTGTCACGTTTGCCTTGACCGTTCGGAAGGTCTTGTCCACCGCCGCCTTCTTCAGCGTGATGACCTGCCGGATCTCCGCCGAGGCATCCGTCTTGACTCCCGCCAGGGTGTCGTTGATCGCCCTGGAGATGACCCGAGGAACCGCCCCCTGGACATTGCCGAGCATCTTCTCGACGTTCTTCAGATCCGTGTCGTTGATCTTGATGTAGAAACCCGCGCTCATATCACCGCCACCCGCACATTAACGCCGTCATTCTCGATGACCGCCTGGACCGTGTAGGTCACGCCGCCCACCACAAACACATCGCCACGGCTCGGCTCGTTTGTGATCTCGGAAAGAAGAGCCTCGATAGTCGTTCCGCTCTGCCACACCTGGGCCTCCACTCCGGTCGGCTGAAGCATGACGTTGAACGTGATGATCACCGTACAGCTCACCGCCGCACCGCCGGAAGGTGTGAACGTCGCGGAATCGCCCAGGGCGTTGAAGATCGCCGGGGCCACCGTGTCCTTCATGTTATCGAGAAAGCTCATGCCTCCCCCTCATCATCCGGCGCATACCTGCCGTACACTTTCCACGGGGGGTTGTGCGCCTTCGTCCAGAGGTTAAACTCCTTCGGCGTCGGTGACGGATGCTCTTCCAGCCATGCCTTGAATTCCGGGTCCACCAGAGCGACGGCCCTACTTACCGACTCGCTGCAAAAGTCGAACTTCTTCAGATTGCAATCGATCCCGACCCGCTCCAGCAATTCGCCGACCAGCCCCACCACATCGTATAGCCGCCGATACCAGGGCAATTCAAGCCGCTGAAAGATGGATTCGAGCATCGTTTTTCGCTGTTCGGCGGTATATTCCGGGTTCCAGATCAACTTTGTCGTGTAGTGTGCCATTTGCGCCACAGGGACAAGCCTGAAGGTAAAGCTCTGGTTTGCTATGGCGTCGTTCCCAACCAGCGTCCATAGGTGACTGCCGGCGGAATCGTCCGCCTTGCGAATCAGCCAACCAAAGAGGGACCCCCCATCCGAATACATAAAAATCGGATAGTGCTCCCAGGGGATCTTCTTGATCTCGTCAAGGGTAAGGTATCTTTCTCCTTGTTTTCTCACTTCCCCTCCAGCGGCGGCGGCTCCGGCATGGGCATATCAGCAATCTGCCTCTTCCATGCCGCGAACAAATCATTGAATCTCGTCCGCTCCTCCGGCGTCATCTGCCTAAAGTACCACCGGAGGAGTTTCAAGACTTGGATCGCAAGCGTAAACCAGATCGTATTCACTGCTTCACCGTGCCCCCTGTTACATCATTGTCCTTGCTGAATAGGCCCAGCAAAAGGACCAGACAGCCCTGAACAATCAGACTGTAATCATCCGGGTTCGCTGCGAATCCATTAAGGATCATCGTTCCCCCCGCGCTTGCCCCCAATACCGAGGTCACCCAGTTCTTAACCCATTTCTTTACAAAGTCCGGCATATCATCCTCCTATTCCTTTCTCTCAAAGTGATTGCCATCTACGAGATTCCCCTTAAACCGCCCGCCCCATCGGTTCTGCGGGTCCAGTGCTTCCCACGCCGTGCCCAACCGTGCATAGCTCTCGCTGTCCGTCATGTATCGGCCATTGCAAAACAAGTTAAAGTCCACGGCAAGGCGTTTTGTGTGCAGGCTATTCTTGCTCCCTATCCCACGCTGATAATAGATGTCTGCCATTTCCTGCGGCCTGTAAGCCTCCCCGAAAGTGAGTTTGTAGCCCTGCGTTTCGGCCCACAGGATCAGCTTCGCAACGTGCAAGGTGAATATGGCCTGCTTCTCGGATAGCTTCATTTAAACGCCAGTCCCACAATCCCCGCGACCAGGATCATCAGGATTGCCCAAATCGCCTTGATCGCGTGTCCATGAGAGCGAGTCACGTCACAGATGCCCGACTCGCCGTTGCCGTATAAGAGCTTGCCGTGCCGCTTCAGGGTCTCGTGGTTGTCAAATGCGATCCGCAGTAACAGCGTCAGCTTTTCATCAATTGTCTTTGCGGCTATGTCATCCATGTCAAACTCTATCCTGATTGTCGGCTCGCTGCTCATCGGTTTACTCCTCCAAAGGCACGCTGTGGTCGTCCGTGCTATGGTCGTCTGTGCTGGTTGTAGTTGTCGTAGTGGTGATCGTAGTCGGATTGTAGGAATCGTTGACCTCGCTCATCCCGGTCAAACTGTTGCCGTCGCCGATGTTCCCGGTCGCGATGGAGGACGTCCGGGTCGTCGCCGTGTTTCCGGACCCGCTCACCGACTGATTGTAGCTGGTGATCGTATCCCCGGCGGCCTTGCCGATCTCGTGCGCCACGCCCCAAACTCCAATCCACGGAAGAGCCGCGCTCACGACACGGAGCCACGGGCCAACATAGTCTGTTTGCTTATACTGGCTCAATTCCCTTTCCGATCCAGAAACGGGCGCGTAAACCTTGAAGCTGCCGACGTTCCCCAGCGTGATCGGTTCCCCTGCTTTTGCGGGTGTCAGCTCAAACAGCGGATGTGCGGCCCGTGCCTGCTGAAGCTGAACAGCGGCCTGATAGTATGATCGCTCCGCCTCCAGCATATTTGCCGTCATGCAGCCCGATAGCAGCATGGCCGAAACTATTATTGCGAGTAGCTTTTTCATGGTGTCCTCCTATGCAGTCAGCACTTGCACGTTTTTGATCAAATAGACTACCACCTTCTTCAGCCCTTCAATGTCGGTCGCCTTGTCCACGGCGGCTTCAAGGGTCGCAATGGACTCCTTCGCGGCTGTGATCTCAGCGACTTTCGCATCCAGTTCAGCCTGTGCCTGTGCCGCCGCTTCCGCCGCTGCCTTCTCTGCATCCGCTTCGGCCTTATCGACTGCCGCCTTCTCCTCCACGGTCATTTCAACGATTACGCCTTCAACCGTTTTCCAGTATTTTTGATCGACATCGGGAACCTTGTATGGCTTCAGTTCTGCCGGATGCCAACGCCACCTTGTTATGTCCGCAGTGATCGCCTTGACTTCATCATCCGTAAGAGCCACAGCGTCCGGCGTCGGCTTCAGCTCCGGGAATGTTTCCAGATCCTTCGAGTCGTCGTAAAATCGAAAATTGCTGTCTGTGTAAATCATCTTTATCTCCTCATCCATGAAAGTTAAACAGGCCGCGCATTTCATAAGTAATCGTGAGATATGCTACATTTGTCCCCGCCCTTTCGATGGATTCAAACCCCGGATATGAACCAGCCCCGGTGTTTGTCGCCTTCAATAGAAGCGTACATTTCTGTGCATAGTCACGGTGGGATATAAGTACATGATCTCTCACGTCCCACGTCATCCATCCATAAGATCCAGGAAATGTTATGCTAACCGCATCTCCGGTGTAATCACCGCCTCCGGTTGACCAGTTTGAGCCTGTCTTGTAGATGTACCATGTGGCCTGATTCTCCACCCAGTCATTCCGTGTTACCCGGTAACAACTGACTGTATTACCAACCGGATCGCCGCCGGTTAATGACGCATAATACGCCTGAAATGATGCGGCTGTAATGATAGCCGCTTCAGGGATGGTTGATAAGTCGAAACCGAAAATGCCGTGTCGCAGGTTTGATGTAGAGACGTAAATCAAGGTGCTTGCGCCATAGTTCGTCGTTGGAACATCACTGTAAAGCCCTGTATCTTTAGTCGTCTCAATAGTGACGGTCTTTTTCATAAGATCCTCCTATTATGGATTCGCCATGCCAAAGACGCAGTCGCCATAATAAGCGCTGTTGGCATAAAGCAGCGTCACAATGTCAATGGCATTTGCATCTGTGCTCAATGTCGGAGCTGCACCGCCAGCCCATTTAACAGTTGGCCATGTCGTGATTGTCCTCGATCCGGTCCCATCCTGTATGATGATGAAACGGTAGACTTCGCCTTCAACTGGATGAGCAAATGTCACAGTCCGCCCGGTTGCACCGAGAACCACATACTGCGTCGCGCCATTGTCCCAATCAATCGCAATCGTTGCGCCATCGGTAAGAGACTTGACACCACCTGGCTGTGCCTTCTTTCCCCACTCTGGCGCGGTTGCTCCGCTGTTCATCGTGAGGACTTGGCCTGCGGTTCCTTTCGCCAGCCTTGTAGCCTCACCATCAACCCCGCCGTAAACGATATCGCCAGCGGTAGTCATCGGGTTCGCCATTCCTTCTGTAAGCCCACGCTCTACACCAGCATCATCTTTGTAATAGAAGATGCTATCTGACTTGGCATAGATCACAAGGGTTCCAGCAGCAGGAGTTTCCGCTGCATCACCCTCAGTCATAATCAATTTAGATGCGTCTGCCATCTTGTCTCTCCTTATGTGTAAACAACCAGTTCAGCACCTGCGGCGAGTGTTACAGTTCCGTAGTTATGGAATCTTCCAAAGATTGAGTATTGTTGCTGTGCGCCTACTGATAACGATTCACCTGAGGCAATCTTACGATAGAATGTGGCTCCACCTCCCGCAGCAATCGCCGTCTTTACCGCCTTGCTTGTCGGGATAACCGTGTCGCTGTTAGCCAATGCCCCCGTATCCACTTTCGTAATAGCCGCCGCTGCGTCATTGACAAGGGATAGAGCCTGCCCGGACAGAGACAGTGGGGATGTGCCGTCGATGGTCAGGGCGGGGTGAACACTGGATGACAGCTTGGATGATTTGACCAGGTTCCCCGTCGCATCATATTCCGGCAGGTAGCCTGTCGGATCCGGCGACGTCGATTCTTTAGTAACCAGGCCCGACAAGTCCTGATCATCCGATCCAGCGGCATGCGCCTTGGATAGCGCATCCGCAATGTCCGAGTCGGCCTTCACGGTCGTCAATGCAACGGCAAGATCCTCCATGCCGTCCAGCCTGGTCTTGTCGGCTGCGGACATCGATCCTGGGGCATCGGTTGTCGCCGCCGAAATGGAGAGAACCGGGGCCGCTGAAGCGATGACCTTCGGGGAGTTCGTGACCGCAAGCGGGGCCGTGGCCGTCAAGGTCTGTTTGTTCGTAATGGTTGTCGCGCCGTCGCCGACGCTGGTCACATCCCCGGTATGGTTCGGGTGGGTATAGGATGACCCGCCTGTATAGATCGTATCGAAATATGACTTCAGTTCTGCAAGAAAGTCCTCTACGCTCTCGCGCTCCCACAGCTCATTGGCTGCGACATAGCGCACCAGATCGCCGTCAAGGATCCCCTGGGGGAAATCCTCCTGCGGCCAAAAAGCCGGGCTGCCGGGGGTGAATTCACCGGCAACCCGCTCGGAATCTGTTGATTTGTGCCTGGGCATTACACACCCGCTTACGCCGTGATGTTGCTCATGAGATACCCGGCGCCGGTGAAGATGAACGCCTCATCCACGTTGTGCCGGACCCGGATGATGTTCGACCGGACCGTCTCATCCCGGTAGGACTCCACGACCAGGTTGCCGGGGCTGTCCGCCGTCCAGAGGAACGACCGGCCCAGGCAGGGCTCGCGGAGATCCTGGCCGCCCGAGGATGCCTTGAACAGCAGTGCATACTCGTCATCCCAAATGTCCGCGATGGTGGTGGACTGACCCTTGGCCGTGCTGTCATAGATCGCTCCGCCTACCAGCACCTGATCCACGCCGAAATACTGCGCCAGGAGCCGACGCTTGGCCTCCTGTCCGCCGATCTCGATGGGGTTGGTGTAGCGGAAGGCATCCTTCAGCTCCTTCGATTTCAGGATGTTGGTGAAGACCTTATAGGTGATCGCCATCGCATTCGGCAGAAGGCCGGTTGCCGCCCTCATCGCCTCTTTCGCCGTCTCCACGTCCGCATGGGGCGTACAGCTCGCGGCCGTGCTCCACTCCGTAGTGACGTCCGCCGTGTTGGTGATGTTCGATGTATTGAACACCGCCGCCGCAATGCGCTTCTCCTGGGCGCGGAGCAGAATGTCCACCGCCCTCATGTTCGCCACCGTCTCCGCATCGAAATACCGCCGGTAAAGGGCCGCTTCCACGTCGTCCACGGCCTCTTCCCAACCGTACTCTTCGCAGGAGTAGGTTCCCGTCTCGAACTCCCAATCGGACCGGGGATACGCGGCCCTGGGCGCTCGCTTCAGATCCTGGAGCTTCAGCAGGGCCTCCAGGGGGATCTTCGGATAGTCCGCCGACTGCTGCGGGACCTCGAAGATCGGAAGGATGCTCAAGCCGATGAAGCCCCTGCGATCGGCATCGAGCATATACTCATACGCCAGCGCCGACAGGTCCGGGCGCTGTAAGGTTGTCGCTGATGTAGGTCTTGGCATTTTGTGTTACCTCCTCTTGTTGTTGATGGGGCAAACAAAAAGGCGAACCGATGGAGGTATGGCTCCATACAGCCCGCCTTGTTGTTTCTTTTCGTCGCCTCCGGATGATCAGTCCTCGGGCGAACCCCAATTTTTAATGAGCCGTTATGTCGTAAGGGCCTTCCGGGTTGCTTCCAGCCAGATGCCGCACAGGTAGAAATCGACATCGCCCAATTCCGTGTCCTTGGGATGCAGCACCAGGGTCAGGGCGCTGGGGGACGCCGGAACATCCGCAGCTGCGAGCTTCAATGTTTTCTCCTGGAGATCCGTGCTTGCCGAAAACTCCCCGGATTCCCCGCCGCAGTTGGTGTCCGCGCTCGGAGCGGCACCGGCAACGTCGAAATACGCCTCGATGGTGAACACCGGAGTGTTCGCCGGGGAAGCGGCTCCCAACGCACCGAGCAGATGGACGTACACGTCTTTGGTGTCATCGAGATCCTGGGGCAGCGTGAAATGCGCCACCAGATCGGCAGGCTTCGCAGAAGCCTCCCACTTGATGACCTGGGATTTGTTCGAGAGCTGGGCGTAACCGACGCCAGCCGGGGAATCGACCGCCTTGGTCAGCGCGGTGCCATCCTCCGCCGTGATCCAATCCGGTGTGATGGTGTACTGTGCCGTTTTCAACGCCTTCTCAATCTCGTCCAGGACTGCTTCCACCGTTGCCCCGGTCATGTTGGAGTTGGTATCGGCCACGGATACGTTTGCCGCCGAGGTTGACTTAACGCCCCACACAGCGACTTCGATAACGTCGCCGTCGGTAACGCCCGCAACGATCGACACGCCCTGCGCCGAACCGGACGAAGCATCAGACACCTTCCCGTCCGCTGCCCCATATAGAACGGTTCCGCGAGCGATCGCCGAGTTGATGTCGCAGGTGATCTCGAATGTCCCCGGCGCATTATTCAGCTTCACCGCGACCTGAGCGCCGCTTGCCGCATCGTACTCGGTCACGCCGATGTAGTCTTCACCAGCATCGGCATAAACAACCTCCGGGGGGTCAGTTGACGTTCCTGGGGAAGCGGTATCGATCTTCACCCGACGATGGGCATACAGGGCCTCGCCTGCAATGAATGTCTTGACATAATTCACACTTGACATTTTCTCTCCTCCTTATTCCGCCCGCTTGTTGAAACGGGCAATGTAGTCTTGATGAAGATCCGGATGGTCCTGGGCAACCTTCGCCATCGCCTTGCCCTTCGACAGACCTCCCGCAACCAGGCGATCCACCGCCGCCTCGAACGTCTCCTCTTTTGCCGCCGGTTCCGGCTCCGCTACCGGGGGAACAGGCGCGACCGCGGATGCCGACATCTTCCTGGCCATCTCGTCCAGCTTGCCCTTCTCCGCCGCCAGGATCTTGACCGCGGCCTCCGCCCCGGTCGTCTTGCCGTCGGCTACCATCTCCTCGACCAGCGCCTCATGGCCAGGGAGGACCTGCGCCCTCACGTCCTTGATTCGCTGCCGTTCCTTCTCCGCACCCGCCTTCTCACCGTCGGCGAATCCGGCCGCCTTGCCCTGCTCAATCCCCTCCGCGACTCCAATCGCATGAGCGTCGTCACTGATGGATTGAAACAGCTCCGGGTGCTTGGCCCGTAATTCATCCTTTGTCATTGACCATTCCTCCTTAAGATTATTCACAAGCTCGGAAAGACTGGCCACCCCGTCCGCCAAGCCTGCGGTTATGGCCTGTCGGCCAACAAATATCCTACCGTCCGCCGACTCCAGGACCTCCTCAACCGAGCGGCCCCGCATCGCGGCGACGGACTGAACGAACACCGAATAGATCGCGTCCACCTGCTCCTGGATGTAGGCGCGACCCTCCTCCGACAATGGTTTATGGGATGATGCGATGCGCTTGTAGCGTCCCGCCGTGATCTCCGTCCACCGCTCGCCCATCATCTCGTCCGCCTTCGAGATGTCCACATGGGTAGCCACCACGCCGATCGAGCCGACCGTGGTGGTATCCCCGGCGATGTATATCTTTTCCGCAGCGGCCCCGACCCAATATGCGCCGGACGCCATCATGCCATCAGCCCATGAGACGATGGGCTTCGTTCCCCTGGCCGCCAGGATCTTGCCCGACAGCTCTTCAGTGCCGTCCACCGTCCCGCCGGGGGAATCGATCGCCAGGATCACCGCATGGACCTGGGGATCTTCAATCGCCCGGTCGAACGCCTCGCCGACCTCCCGCATGGCCGTGCCGCCGAAAAGGTAAGAGAAGAACGTCATGCCTTTGGTCAGCACGTCGCGGATGTCGATGATCGCCACGCCGCTTTCCACCCGGTAGCCCCGCTCCGCTTCCAGTTCGGTCATTCCGGTCTGCATCGCGGCTTTGATCGGCTTCAGATCGATCTTCTCCCCCTTCATGTGGGTTTCATAGACTGCCCGGATCTCCTGGAGCTTTTCCGGTGCGATTGACCAAGGCGAGTTCATCACGTCTAACAGGCGCATTTTATTCATCCTCCTCGTTCGGATCGCCGTCTTCCGGCGATGAATCATCCGGCGCCGTCTGCTGCTCCACGGCAGGGACCCACAGCCCGACCTCTTTGAGCATCCCGCGCTCCTTCCGGATCCTCGGGAAGTTCTTCTCGAAGTCACCGCCGGTTAGCAGGACCGTTTCTTCGTCCAGCGTTGAGATGCCCAGGGATAGCCTCTTCTCCGCGGCCCGGACTTCCTTCACCGGATCGATCTGACCGGGCGCATCGCCGATCCAGATGGAGCCGCAATAGGCCGCTCGGGTCAGCGGATCATTGAAAAATCCGGGGGCTTGGACGCGGCCGAAGGCGACAGCCTCCGATAGCCAGTTCTCATAGACAGGCTGGCAAAAAGTTTTGACCAGCCAGGCCCTCCGGGTTCTGAAGAAACGCCAGGACTCCAGCAGGGCCGCCCTGCTTGCCGAGTAGCTGCTGCTGAAGTGGCGGATCAGGACTTCGTAGGGGATCTCAAGCGCCATGCCGATCTGTCTCATGATCGACTGTATGAAGGGATCGAACGCGGTATTCGGGCGGCCAGGATTCGCCGTCGTGATGTCCTCATTCGGGGCCAGGCCGACGATTGCGCCGTTGCCGAGCTTGTAATCCTCATCGTCTGAAGCGGCCCCGACTTCATCCGCCGGGTTCCAGGACGGCAGGCCCATGCCCGATTCCGTCTTGACGAACACCGTGAACATCCCCGCCACTACCGCCGCCATGAGTTCCGCGTCCGTGTAGCGGTCTAATTGCTTCAAGGATTCAATCACCGGGGAAAGATACGGCACGCCCCGGCTTTGGCCTGGCCGCAATACCGGGTAAAGATGGAGGACGTTGCGAAGGCCGGTCTGCTCGTTGAACGCCGGAAGGACATCCCATTCCATATTTTCGCGTGACGTGATGATTGAACCAGGATGCCCCTTCAGAACGTGATAGGCGATGGGCGCACCGTAGCGGTCTTTTTCCACACCGCCGGAGAGGGTCGGCGTGTCCATCGCCCATCCCTTGTTTTTCACCCGATCGGCTTCGATAGCCTGGAGCTTCAACAGGTATGGGCTGGGCGGCCTCGGGAACCGCGTCATGAGAAAAAATGCGTCGCCGTTCTCCAGGACTTGCCGGAGCGCAAGGGTTTGCAGATCATCAAAGTGGAGCGTCCGGGCGCAATCGCACTCCTGGGACTCCGCCCACAATAGCCACTCGCGCTCAACCGCGGACTCCCAGGCTTCCGCCGTCGCGTCGTCCATGCCGAGATATTCCCGGTCGATCCGCGCCTGGAGCTTCAGCCCCTGGCCGACGGCGTTGGAGACGACCAGACCGATCGCCCCGGTTGCGATGGGCGCATTGCGGATCAGATCGCGGGACCGCTCGCGGAGCTTCGGAAGATAAGTCAGCGTGTCGCCGTCTGCATCCCTGGTCAGAGTGGACCATCCCGAGAGGGACCGCCTCGTCACGGATGCCCCGGCGTAGCCTTCGGCATACGCCATCGACACCCTGGCCACATACCGCCGCCTGGCCGCTACGGGATCGAAATACTGAACCACTTTGTCGATGAGATTGGGTTGGGGAATGGCGATCTTTTTCATGTCGGCGTCACCCCCCTCACTACGGGTCCGGTCCTTGTGCTGGCCCCGGTCTGTGACAGGCTGCCGACCCAAGACGCCCAATAGTCGATGTTCTTCCGGATCTCTCCGGCATTGGCCAGCGTGAGGGACTTTTCGCCCATCGCGTAGGACTGACCGCTGGCAACCGCCGCATCCGCCGCAAGCCACAGAGCCAGTTGCGTTTGGGCCTGGGCAAGAGTGATACCGGCCATACTCACCCCCATATTTGATGGCCTTCCCCGGTCAACCGACGCAGGGATGGCACTGTTTGGGGGGATTATAAGGGGTGTTTTTTGGTCAAAACACAGAATGACCTTATTTGAACACTATTGAACGCAGAATGATGTTATTTGAACGTAGAAAACGCTTGACAAGGTTTCTGAAATGTGAGTTGGGCAATAAAAAAGGGGGCCGAAGCCCCCTGGTTCGCAATAATTGTTTGGGGTTCAAAGGGAGGATCGCTCGCAATATTTCCTTGGGTTTCACATTTTACATCGCTCGCAGGTCCTGAGTGGGTTTCACCCCACCAATCGCTCGCACAGTGTGTTTGGGTTTCAAATTTTTTTTCGCTCGCATTTCAGCAGTGGGTTTCATAATCCTCCTCGCTCACCGCCTTACGCCGTCGCCTGCATCCCGCTTTCATACTTCCGCTCGAATATGCTCCGCACCTCGCCGAATGCCTCAGCGGTATGTTTCAGCTTTTCCACCTGCGCCCGGAGTTCGGCGATCTGTTCCCTTGCTTCGGCCAGCCGCTTTTTCGTAGCCTCATGCGCCGTCGCCTCTTTGTAATACATGGCCTTCCAGTCCGTCGCTTCTTTTTTCTGGTATGCAGCCATGCGCCGGGGGTCCTGATTCTTGACGATGATCTGGTCGATCTTCTCACGCGGGATGATCTTTTCTTTCCGCACTTCCTCCAACCGGGCTACTTCCGTAAATGCCTTTTTCGTTCCGACGGGACCGCACAGTCGAAGTGTCTTGGACACAAGACCCACACCGAACGTCCTGGCCTCCGCCTCGAAGGGCAAGGCGCGCATCCAATCCCGGAAGGTTCCCATCCGCACGCTGAACAAGTCCTCCAGATACGTTTCAAACCGCTCCTTCGCGTAACGCTTGTTTTCCTTGTAGCGTTTCGTTGTGCGGAGATAGACGAGCACCTTCGTGGCCTCAATGATCGAGTTCTTCTGTGCGCTGAGGCTTGCCCTTACCGCCTCCTCCAATTCAGTGATGCTCTTCTTGTCAAACGGGTTTTCTTGCTTCATGTGAGATTTCCTCCTTTGGTTAAAGTTCGCAGTATTTCTCTGGGTTTCAACATTGCGATCGCTCGCAATGGGTGTGCGGGGTTCATCCCGTTCGTCGCTATGCCGCCTTCTCCTTTGCCCAGAAAAACGGATCAACAATATTCGTATGCCCCATGATCGCCCCCGCGTATGGCTCGGATACCGGCAACCCCTCAATCTCCCGCGCCACAACCCAGAAATGAGACAGAAACAACTTAATCGCCTCATTCTTCGCCGCGTTGTGGACATGGCCCTTGCTCCATTCCGGATGGTTCTTTTGATGCTTCGCCTTGCGCTCCAGTAGGAACCGCTTGTATGGGCTGTCCGGCCCCTGCCGGTTTATCTGTTCCCCGATCTGATAACCGAGCGTCCTTCCGGGCGTGCTCCAGTTGGCGACCGTCCCCTTCTTCCGCTTCGGCATGACGCCCTCCACCGTATGACGGCCCATGAATGCCCACCACTTTGAGATCGTGGCAAACTCCCGCCGCTGTTTCCGGTATTGCAGAACTCCGTCCTTTTTCGCATCCTTCCCGCACGATAGACACTTCATCCCGCCATCGGTCTTTTCGAGATCGCCGCCGCATTTCTGGCAAACCGGGACAAACTTGAAATAGTATTTCATCACCAGGCACCCGGCAATGGCCGGACCGATCCCCGGAACCATCTTCAGCCAGAGCCGCCAGATGTCCCAGCCACCAGCAAGCTCCTTCTCGATCTCCCGCGCCAGCCTCCCCTTGACGGTCTCCAGCCCTTCCGTGTGCCGGTCCCCCTTTAAGATGTCCTCGTTATCCGGATCGTCTACAACTTGCCCCGGAAGTGTGGTGATCCTTTGCTTCGTCTGTGTTATCAGCTTAGTTACCCCGTCATAAGTCCGCACCAGATAATTCAAATAATCCACATTCTCTGTCATTTCGACTGTCCTCCCTCTCCTGTTTTTATTCCACCCCCTCCGGGATGTTCTTTGTCAGCTTCGCCGTCGATCTCTGGAAAAACATCTCCAAATTGTCCGCATAGGCGCACCACACTCCGTCTATGATCACCGCCGGGAGCCCCGACCGAACCAGCGTATAGAACTTGGCCTTCGACACCCCCAAATATTTGCAGATTGCCTCCGCCGTCCATAGGATCTTCCCGCTTCTGGCGACATCATCCTCCATCACATGACCCCCTGGGATATGACCCGCCGCTTCATCGGACGGACGTTGCCGCCGGGAATGCCCGGAACCGCCGGACGCCTCAAAAGGTTCACCCCGCCGCCGACCCATTGCGGCTGGGCAAGCGATATGCAGAGGATCTCTCCATCCAAGAGGTGATTATCCCTCCGCAGCCTCACCCATTCCGCGACCCCTTTTTTGTTCACCCGCTTCTCTTCCGCCGTGACCTGCCGGATGTAGTCCTCCCCGGTTTCGGCATGGAGATAGAGCGCATTCGGCCCCTGGGCGATCGCCTGGTCCAGTCCGTAGTGGAAATAATCCTTCATGACGTCCGTGTCGATCGTGATGATCCGGAACCATTGCGGCAAAGTCTTGCCTGATGGCGTCTGCATCAATGGTTCGCCCACCTTGAACCTGGTCCCCTGGTTCGCCGATGCGCCTTTCGTTCCGAACAGGGCTGGACCACGCCCCTGGTTCTTCACGATCCACCAGTAGGCCGCCTCCGTCATGGAGGTATCCTGTTCCGGCCCCCTGGTCCCGCCGGTATCCCGCGCCGCCCTCCAGATCGACATGGACCGGCTGCCGTCCTCAACCGGGTATTGCGTGCTGAATACAAGCGCGTCAAGATCCTCCTCGGTCGGAAGAAAACCGTAGTGGATCAGCCAGGAGGTCATATTCGCCGCCCAGGCCCGGACCACGAACCAATATCCGGCCATCTGCTGATCGATCCCGCAGGTCAGAGCGACCGCCTCCATCGGGACAGTCTGAGGATTCAAGGCACATCGGGCCTTGAAAAGATTGTCCGAGGTCCGGCTGACGATGACCTGCTTCCACGATTCCCCCAGGCTGGTATTCGTCCAGACTTTCAAGGTCTGAGGATCGTCCTTCGACGCATAGAACTTCTCGGCGACCTGGGCGAACGTCACCCACGGGGAATAAAGCTCGTTGATCCAGAACCCAGCGATCCGCTTGACCTCCGGGGCCTGTTTGCGCCATTCTCCCCGGAGGATCATCCGGGCCTTGTCATTGTCCGTGATCATCCCTTTGCAGAACGGGCATTCATACTGCGCTTTTGACGGCTCTGACTTCGGCCACTTGACGTTGTCGAAGGTGAAAATCTGGAACTCTCCGCAATGGACGCAGGGGATGAAGTATTTTCGGCGGTCTGATTTGAGATACTCGGCCTCGATCTTGCTCAAACCCTCGTCCGTCGGCGTCGAAAACAGGCCGATTTTCCTATTCCAGAACGTCGTGGTTCGCTTTCCGATGAGGCTGACGGGATCTCCTTCGGTCCCGGCAGAGGACGGAAAGGCGTCGATGTCATCCGCAAGGGCGATTCTGATAGACCTGCCGCGCAGGGAGGCGGCACTATTCGCCCCGGCAATTGTGATATGGCCTCCATAAAAGACTTTGTGATTGACTGTATTTCCCGAATCCCGACTTTTTACGTCCGCGACTTTGCGCATCAGGCATGGTGTGTCCCGGAGCATCGGCGCGAGGCGGTCCTTGCTGAACGATTTGCCGACTTCAATGGTAGGCTCAACCACCATGATCGGCGATGGATCGTAGTCAATGAAAAAGCCGATGACGTTTTCCAGGACGGACGTTTTCCCAACCTGGGCCGATGACATGACCACCACTCTCTCCACGCTCGGATCGCTGAAGGCGTCCATGATGCCCCGCTGATATTCAGCCCTCGCCGTGTACCACCTTCCGGGCTCCGCGCTTGCCTCCGGACTTAGCACCCGGTTTTGATCGGCCCAGGCGCTTACCGTGAGGAGCGGCTTTGGGCGAACCATGCTTAGAAGCTCGCTTACCGCTTGCCATTCGCGCGAGGTCTTTAAGGTCTGGATTTGCAATTTCGTTTCTCACCTCGTAAAGCATTTTCTCCACCAACGCCTTGATCTCCGGGATCGTCAATCCATAAGCCATCGGGGGCAGCTTCGCCGGCAGCAGCTCGAGCTTGTTCACCACATTCTGCATGACCGCCGCCCATACCTGCTGCGCCCTTTCCGTGTCGATCGTCTCCCCACGCATCTTCTCCAGCTCCAGTTGCTTCCGGTCGGCATTGATCCGGGTCAGGCGGGTGCGCTCATCGGTCAGGGAGAGGGAACCCCCGGCCTCGGCACGCTTGCGGTAATACTCAATCAGCGTCCTGGATGCTTCTATGAGGTCAATCTTCCCGGCTTTGACCGGGGGAGTGACCCCATCGGTCGCCAGTTGCCGATACCGCCTCCAGCCGATCCCGAACACAGCATCCGCGACCTTCGTCAACTCAACCATGAGGACCGGATTAGCCATGGGTGGCCTCCTGGTTGGCTGCGGTGCCTTTGCGGGGGGATTTATCCTTGCTGCCTTTAGGCCGTCCGGCTCCGGGTCGTGCTCCGCCTCTCATGGTTCGTCACCTCCGCCGATCTCGCCAAATTGCACCGGACCTATATCCGCCGTCGCCTTTTTGGGATCGCCTTTGACAAACACCAATACGTTCTGATGTGTCTTCCCTATTTTGCGGCCTGTCTCAAATTGTCGCCCCGCCCGTATCGGTAAACTACCTGCCGCTGTAACAAGAATCATTTCGTTGTAATACTTCAAACCGCAGGCGACAAACGCCTTCACGGTATCCGGGATAAATTGATAATAAAAACCTTTCTTATCCCTAACCTCACCGACCACGAAACAGGCGTAGCGGTTTTCTTTCAGAACGGAGAGACTTTTTTTGATGATTTCCTGATATTCTTTCAGAAATAACGGATAAGGCATTGTTGAAAGATCGCGCTTGTCGTCGCTGTAAACTTCAAGGTCAGCGTATGGCGGGCATGAAAAAAGAAGGTCGGCTTGAACGTCCGGGCATATTTTATCGATCTCGCGGCTGTCGCCTATATGCCAGACGGGGGCCGGACATTGATCTGATGGCATCCCGACAATCTGTTGCACTACATTATGTTTAGCCTCGTCATTTTCTTTGCGGTTTGTTACCGCCTCATGGCTTATAGTTTCCCATTGTCTTCTGTTCTCTTCAATCTGTCGGGCGGATAGATCAACACCGATGTATTTCCGGCCTAATTTCGCCGCCACAATGCCCCTAACGCTTCCACCAGCGAAGGGGTCCAGCACCAGGCCGCCCGGAGGGGAAAACCAGCGGTAAATTAATTCACAGAGAACAGGGTCGAAGATGGAGGTGCCGGACGTTCCAGGTGCTGAATCTTCATAACCGCCTGCATATTGCATGGCTTTGTCGGAAGAGGATGTATTGCTTTTCAATCGCCCGCCTTTCAGAATCTTTTTGCTTGTATCGTCAAGGGTTTTCATTCTCGCCCCCCCAGTGACCCATGTTAAATTTTTCATTCTCGCCCCTCATAATGTCTTGCCCGAAACAACGCGCTTTGTCTTTCATGCTATCGGCCTTCCTCTACCATCGCCTCTTTGTTTTTTGCTGTAATTACAGGCCGGGCGTGGGGATGATCCCGGCGAAAGGCGTTTAATTTGTCTTGATTTTTGAAACTCGCCGCTCTCTCTCTTTTTCGATAAAAGTTTAGATTTTCCGTCGTTACTTGCGCCGCTTCCATTGTCAGCCCCCCCCCCGCCCCAATTCGCTTTTTATGCCAAGCGCGATCCATGCCGCCTTTCTATCCTGCCACCATCCCTCGCGGGCATTAAGAACAGAAAATGGCGGGACGCCGAAACGATCGGCAAGGGTTACGTTCGGCGGTTCTGGTTCGCCTGGGCCAGTATCACCTAACATCCAATCCTCCGGCAGCTTCACCCCCCAATCTGCCAGCGGCAAATCACCCCAAGCGTTGGCGAGGTCATCCATCGACCATTCGCCCCATGAGCCGTTATCCTTCACGACAAATTCCCGCTTCTGCTCCGGCGTCAGCCCCGAAACGATCTTGGCCGTCACTTCCTTCGCGCCGATCTTACGAAGGGCAAGGAGACGCATATTGCCGCCGATAACGGTCATGGTGTCATCGACTACGATCTCCCTGATCCCCATCATGTCAGGAAACTCCCGGAGAGACTTGACAAGGCGGTCCATGTCCTTCGTGGAGATCCGCCTTGGGTTGTCCGGATTGATCTTTAAGGCGCCCAGCTTTACCGTTTTTGTAGTGATTTTAACCATATCAGACCCTTAATCCTCCCATCCTATGCTCATACCAAAAAATGATGCCTTGCCTTGAAAGGCTGAAAAATAACCCTTGGCCTAACGATTTTTCGTGGCTCTACGCTCCGTGATGGAGAAACCCCCGGCAAGGACCCGTTTATATTTTTGCTTGTATCCCCTATTCCGCATCATAATACGCACACCTTTCCGCCTCGCGGAATGCCTCGCGGTGTTGCGAGATGTTATGTTTAAGGATGTTTTTAAAGATCTTAATCGACCCATCATTGTTTTCATGGAACCCCAGGTCGCAGCGTGCCGTTGCCTTCGGCCAATCCAGCTTTGCATTGACGATGGCGTTGCTGGTATGAATGAGGGGTATCCTGGCTTTGAGATGAAAGCAATCGAGACAGGTGCGCTTGGTCATGATTGTGCCTCCTGGCGCATTCCTATGAGCCGGTTATTTGCGCCGATCGCTATTGGTTTATTTATGACGTTGTAACCTTCCGCTGCGTTGGTTATTTCGCATAATCCGGGGAGATATTGATGGTCAGTCATCACGAACAGCGTGCCCGATCCAACCCACATGATCGTCTGTATGGATAGCCAGAGGAAGAACATCATGCAACCTCCCAGCAGGGCCTTTGCTCGCGCCAGCCTGGATTCAGGATCTTCATCCGCTTGACGTCCCCGGTCTCAAGCATCAATCGGCGTCGGCAGTCGCGCTCACATAGTGTGCATCGGTCTGCGTTTCGACGTTCCCCTGATCCGTTGTCCAAGATCTGAGACCATACGATCTTCCCATCGAACGCTTGAGGATGGATGAATCCGTTTCGCTTGCACTCGATCATGACGTTTTTCAGGGCCGCCAACAGATCATCGGGGACTTTGTGTCGGAACTCATCCCAGCGTCGCATGTCACCGGCCCGCTGGTATGCCATCAGGTACGAGAAGATGGCCTCATATTCCCCCTCCTTGAAAATCCGGCGCATCGTCGTCTCGGGCAGTTCCTCCGGCACGACGAGCGGCGGCAGCTTTTGCAGCCGCGTATGCTGCGTTGGCCCTCGCCAGGTCTGCGTCGATCTGGTCCTGTACCGGGATACGCTTGTCGTCTGAGACATTTCCGTGGGTCCGTCCATTGCCGTTACCTCCTGTTGGTTTCAGTTTTGCCCAATCCGATCTGACCGCCTCCATAAATGCAGAATCCCAGTCGATGTACTGGTATCCGTTCGCCCTGCATTTCGCCTTGAACGATTCGAGATGTTCATCGAGCCTGGTATGGCCTTTGTTCTTTGCCCACTGATAGACAGCGGGTGAGATTTGGAAGTTTTCAGGGAGAGGGGTTTTTGGTTTGCGCGATATACTTTCCTTTCCTTTCCTTTCCTTTCCTTTCCTTTGTGGATTATCGGGGGAAGTTACTGGGTTTTGTGGGTAAGATATTGGATTATGTTGGTAAGAAACCCTAATCTTTGACATTTCGATGATGGGATTGTTACGGTTTTTGTAGGCGTCTTTGAGGCTGTTAAGCAAATCCTGTGAGACGATGACGCGGTTTTTCTCCCATAATCCAGAGTCTATTTTCCCGGTTTTTGCCATGAGGTTCAGCATGTCCATACCACTATCTTCAGGACACCTGATCTGGGCGAAGAAATAGAGCCGGTCGGATTCATCGGCAATGCAGATATGATGGTCAGTTTGTCTGGTAAGAAACCGCATTACGTTGGTAAAAAACCCAATTCCTTGAAGTCCATACTTTGATTCAAGAATGAAGAGGGTTTTCCCATCCTTAACGTAAAACGGGAAATAGTCGGCGTCGTGTCGTTCTGGTCGTGCCATTTATCACACCACTTTATTTTAGGTAGTGTCCTGATTTTAATGGCGGAAGACCGCTCAGGATTGCGGCTTTTCGGGTGCTACCCTATCCGCCCTCATAGAAGAAACCTGTCCTGCAGTCCGAGCCCATCGATTACGTCGTCCACGGAGCGGGCCGTCATAACGCCATCCTTAAAGACGGCTGAAAAGGCTTATCTATCCGCGCCCCTTTTGATAAATTTTCTTTTTCCCACAACGGCCTTAGATTATTTAATGCCCAGCACCGCTTGAAATCTAAATCCCTTGTTGTTGTGAAGTTGAAGGCGGCAATAGGCGTTTTGTGGTCGATGTGCCAGCCGCCCCTTCCGTGATTTTCCCAGGTCATTCCGGGGAGAAATTGCTTTTCCAGGTGTCTCATTAACTGATCCGCCGTATAACCAACCAGCCGTTCCCATGCTCGATTGTTTTTCCCCTCTGAAATTGTTTGCCCAATTACAGTTCTCATATGTTTATTTATCTTGCCTTTCGGGGTTTTCGCTATTTTGCCCTGACAGGCGATGATTCTCTTTCTATAAACCGGGTCGCTATCCCACTTCTTTTTTGCTGCTTCCCTAATCTTTTGTTTGTAATGCGGATCAGTCTGATAGCGTATTCTCCGTTTATTGTTTATTTGTACGCTGTGGGCTTTCCACCATTCCCTTCCACGCTCAAGCGGGGTATCCCCCGTATAAATAGGGCTCCCCTTCATGCAACCACAACTTGTCGTATGGCCCCGTAAAAGATTACTTGAAAGCGCAACAGACGATTTTCCGCATTCACATAAAACCATCCATTTCGCTCTATGCCTTTTATCCCTGCCAGCGTCGGAAACCACCAGCAACTTGCCGTATTTATTCCCCGTTAAGTCTTTTAATGCAGACATTTATTTCAACCCCAAGAATCGGTCTCTCAGCTCAAGTTTGTCGATCACGGTTTGAATGTCACGCGCCACGAACGCCAGCCCGCCCGCCCGGTTGATGTTGTCGATAAACTCCTTTTGATATTCCGACACAATTCCTTTTTCCGCTTTGATTTCAATGCCTATGAGCCTACCCTTAAAGCAACATATCAGGTCTGGAACACCGGGGGTTGACATCGGCCCACCCCAGACTTTCCAATGAAATATCCCAAGGCTGTTTAGCAGTTGCCGGATCGATCTTGTCAACTGTGCTTCCTCCGTCGGCGGCTTCCTCTGCCAGCGCATCATTTCACCGCCGCGAGGTTAAGTTCATGCTGGTTTTCAACGATGGTCTCGGATATCTTGTCCTTGATCCGGTCGGCCACGAATCCGATGGACACGTCGCAGTCAATCCCTCCCGCCTTGACGGTGGAAACGGAGAGGTCGATTGATAGCGTCACCTTGAGCTTGCCGTCATCCGACTTTAGGAATGCCTGGTTGATCTTCCCGGCGTATGTATCGATCTGGTTCTCGGCCATCTGCTTCATGGCCTCTATGGATTTAGGTCCGATTTCCATTAGAGATCTCCTTTCTTTTCCAAAAACTCCAACGCCGCCCTCGCAAGCGCGCCGGTGTCGTTAAGCAAATCACGAGAAAAATCTGCTGCGAAATTATATCTTGCCAAAAACTCGTATAAGCAGCCCTTAATATGCATCCTTTTCAGCAGGTCGATACGACCCGTCTCGGAGAAGAAATCTGCTCCGTCGATAAACTTGCCGTCAGTGTTTGTCTTCCCAAATGTACATTTCCTAACTGTGTTCTCTGATAGGAACTTCAACGTCGTCCCCATACTCTATTGCCCTCATCTCCTCTGCCTTCACCTTCGCGTCGCTAACAATCTTGTGATGCTGT
>Ga0209310_1000838_pt1 | contig 28397 bp, 31 predicted proteins | sample AD_UKC030_MetaG_FD_184415 | JGI IMG/M metagenome (GOLD analysis project Ga0209310, IMG submission 184415) | Active sludge microbial communities of municipal wastewater-treating anaerobic digesters from USA - AD_UKC030_MetaG (SPAdes) (version 2) | ecosystem: Engineered > Bioreactor > Anaerobic >...
GCATCAGGGTTTTGGCGTAACCGGCCAGCAACAGCGCCTTGCCGCGCTGATAACGATGGCCGGGGTCTTCGCCCAGCACGACCACCGCATCCGCCGCCACCGGTTCGCTCGCCGGCCACTCCAGGATGGCGCCGAGGCTCACCCACAAAGTCCATGCCAACGCAGCCAGCAAGACCAGCAGGCGTAGCGAGAAAAACACCCCGCGGATCAGCCGGGCACCCCATGAATCGCCGGTCACCGGCATTTTCGATCCACAAAAAGGCCAGCCAGTGCCTCCCGGGCACCTATTGCGGTCGACGCCCCAAAATGGCCAAAAATCACCGGCCTGGCGTGGGCCGGCCGCCATCGCCGCGCAGCACCGCCGGCAACCGGATCAACCCGCATCAAACCAGTTCCGCATAAACGGCCAGCGTGTCGCCCTCGCGCAGCATTTCCAGCGTTTTGGCCAAGCCGGGACGGTCGGCCCGCGTACCGTTTACCCTGTCCTCAAAGACCTTCTGGCAGCCTGCCTTGGTCAAGGCTTCATCCCGTCGTCGTTACGGGCTTCATCGTCAGCGTCCTGGCGCACGGCAGGCAGTTGCTTGAGCAACTCCGGTAGCCATTCTTGTGCCGTCTTCCACACTACATCGAGGTCAATGTCGAAATAGCCGTGGGCCATGCGATTGCGCATGCCGCGCATGTTGCGCCACGGCACCTGGGGGTGCGCCTCAGTGAACGCGACATAGCCCTCCATCACCTTCGTGGCGGCCTCGCCGATGATGATGAGGCTCATGATGACAGCCTGCTGGTTGCGTTTGTCGGCAAGGAATCGTCTTTGCCCAGACCCTCCACGAAGGCGCACACATCGGTTGCAGCCTGCTGCATGTGGTCGAGGTAATCGGGCAATCGGTTCACATTCATACCGGTTGCGCCTCCGCAAGCACCTTTGCTCGAAACTTTGGCGGCAGGTCGCCGGGCGTCAGCAAATCGACGGGAACGCCGAGCAGCGATTCCAGATCGTCTTGCAGACCGCCCAAGTCCAATAACGTGGCGCCAGGCAGTGCATCGACCAGCAGGTCCAGGTCGCTGCCGTCCCGGTCGGTACCATGCAGCACCGAACCGAAAACGCGCGGGTTCGCCGTGCGAAAGCGGTTCACCGCTTCGCGCACTGCACTTCGCTTCATGTCGAGCACGACGGACGGTCGCATGGGCATCCTTTCTTATCGAAACTCATTGCGAAGGTAAGGGGTCGAGAACAACATTTCAAGAACCATTTTCGAGAATGGCAACGTCTTGATTTTGCGTGCCGACTCATTCACCAGGAGGGCTTTCAAAGAAAAAGCACTCGGGCAGGATGGCCGGGGCAATGTAGTCCAGGTCCTGGGCCGACACACCGCAGGTGAAGAAGCTCTCGCGCCACTGGCGCACCACCGCGACGATCTGATCAATTTCCTTGCGGGCATCCTCGGCCGACAACCCGAAGCGGCCAGCCTGCGACAACAGGTTGTAGAGGCTGGCCGTGCGACCGTAGTTGCCCACGGTCAGTGCCAGGTCGCGTCGCTCCAGGCTGACCACAGGGGTGGGCACCAGGTCATAGGCGGGCGATAGGCGCCATCCCTTGGGCCGGCGCAGCAGCGCGTGATTGCGCGGGTGATCGTCGTTGTTGGTCACGGCGGCATTGAAGACCATGCGCCGGAACAGTTCAGCGCAATCCGCCTCGGGCTTGTCGGACCAGCGACGCAGGTTGTCGGCCAGCAGTGGATAGGACCAGCGTTCACGGTTCAGATAACTGTCGTCGCAATCGAGCACCGTCAGCCCACTGACCAGCCCAAAGCGCAGATAGCCCCTGTCCGTGTGCTCACGATCGAAGCGCTGCAGCATCAGCACATCGCTGTCGCCGACCGCCTGCAGACGTGCCTGCGTGACGTTCAGGCCGCAGCGGCGTGCGAGGTCGAGCGTGGCGTACTCGATGCGCTGCAGGTTGCAACGATCATCTTTGGCGGGAAACTTGCCCAGCCACTGACACTGCGCGTCCTCGATGGTGGCCTTGGGGCGGGCGCCGCCCATGCTGGTGCCCGGGTCGAGTTGTTCCAGCAGATGCACGGGCACCGGCTTGCCGTCCTCGATGGCCTGCGCTGCGGCAATCAATTCAGCGAGTTGGTGGGTGCGGTTGTACTGGCGCCTGGGCGCTGGCGGCTCGGCCTTGAGGCCAAAGCTCAGGTAGCCGGCGCCATCCTGCGGGCCATGTAGCAGGTAGTCGATTTCATGCAGATCGCCGGCGGCGCGTTCGAGCTTGTGCTCGATGACTCGCCGCCCCCAGGCGTCCGGGCTCGCATCGCGCAGCGCGCCGGGAATGCCCTTGAGCTGGGTGAACTCGTAGACGGTTTTGTCCAGCGGCAGGCGGTACGGGTCGAGCGCGACCGCTGCGGCACGCTGGAGATAGCGGTCGCCATAGCGAAAGCGGCCGATCTGCGTGCCGTCGGGCAGGGTCTGCACTTTCAGCAGCGCCGCCGGCACCGTGTCCAGCGTGCCGGGGAGCTGGATGTAGACGTAGGCTTCGCGTTCAGAAATCATAGTCATTGCTGGTCTTGCGCGGCTTACCCGCGCGGCTGGGGCGACGCGCGGCTTCGAGCGCCTTGCCATGAACATCGCCGTCCGGATCGGCCAGCGAGTCCAGGGACTTTTCCAGACCAAGCGCCCACAGCACCGTGAAACAGACACCAATGGCCGTGCCGGGCTTGCCGAGCTCCAGCGCCGTAAGTGTATTGCGATTAATCCCTGCCTTGCTGGCGAGATCCACCACCGACCAGCCGCGACGAATCCGCGCGACGCGAATGCGCTGGCCGAGCTGGGCAACACGCTCGGAAACAGGCAGCGGAATGGCGAAATTGCTCATGATTTTGGGCTTAACTAAACTTAACGCCCATCATAATAGGCAAATTGTGATGATACCGCAAGCCACTGCCAAGAAAAGCTTACGTGCTCAAAATAATAGGCATAACTCAAATCCGGGCGCTCACCGCCGCGGCCAGGAAACTCGAACCCACCGTGCAGCCCGTCACCCCGCCCCGCCGCGTCGCGCGCTCCGAAGCCGACCTTGACGTCTGGCTCGCCGAAGTCAAGGCAGTCGTCCTCGAAAAGCTACCGAGCGGACCCGTTCAGTTATAAACTAACGGTTGAAATATACCGATTAACAGCATATTCGTCTATTAAACGGCAAACTTCGACCGAATACATTAATCATGGACTCCCAATCGTTCAGCACCCCGAACGAACTTCAGCAACAGCTCGGTGAGCGGCTGAAACGTTTACGCCTGAACCGCAACCTGGATCAGCGCACCACCGCCGAGAAAGCCGGCATTTCCGAAAAGGCCCTGCGCAATCTGGAAGCCGGGCGCGGGTCGACCGTGGCAACGCTCCTGCGCGTACTCAAGGCGCTCGATTCGTTGCACGGCATCGACCTGCTCGCTCCTGAAGCCAGCGTCAATCCGCTCGACCTGCTGCGCCAGGCCAAACCGCCACAGCGCGCGCCCCGCCGCCCACGGGAGGGCTGATGAATATCCCGGTCATCGAAGTCCGCATCTGGGGCCGGCGGGTCGGCGCGGTCGCCCCTGACCCGCGCCTGGGTTGCTACGTCTTTGCCTACGATCCGGCCTGGCGCCGCGGCGGCATCGAGTTGGCGCCGCTCACCATGCCGCTGACCGACCCGCGCCCAAGCTTCGCCTTTCCCGAACTGGCCGAAGCCAGCTACAAGCGTCTGCCTGGCCTGCTGGCCGACGCCCTGCCGGACGACTTCGGCAACGCCTTGATCGACGCCTGGATGAGCGCCCGCGGCGTCGAACGGCGCGCCGTCACCACCCTCGACCGCCTCGCCTACATGGGCCGGCGCGGCATGGGCGCCCTCGAGTTCAAGCCCGCGCGCGGCGCGCATCGCGAAAGCGCCGAGCCGCTCGCCATGAAGAGCCTGGTCGAAGCCGCGCGCAAGGTCATCCGTGCCGATTTGTCCGGCGACATCCAGGCGCAGGCGGCGCTCGCCAACATCATCCGTGTTGGCACCTCGGCCGGCGGCGCCCGCGCCAAGGCCGTCGTCGCCTGGAACCCGCAGAGCAACGAGATCCGTAGCGGCCAGTTCGACGCCGCCCCCGGCTTCGAGCACTGGCTGCTCAAGTTCGACGGTGTCGGCAAGGATGCCGAACTGGGCGGCAGCGCCGACTACGGGCGCATCGAATACGCCTATCACCGCATGGCGGAGGCCGCCGGTATCGGCATGTCACCCTGCCGTTTGCTGGAAGAAGGCGGGCGCGCCCACTTCATGACCCGCCGCTTCGACCGCGACATCGTCGATGGCGCCTCGGTCCGGCACCACATGCAGACGCTCTGCGCCATCAGCCATCTCGACTACAAGCAGCGCGCCACCCACGCCTACGCCCAGCTCTTCATGGCCATCGCGCAGCTCAAGCTGGGTGATGAAGCCATCGGCCAAGCCTTCCGGCGCATGGCTTTCAACGTCATGGCGAAGAACTGCGACGATCACAGCAAGAACTTCGCCTTCCGTCTCAAGCAGGGCGGCGACTGGGAACTCGCCCCAGCCTACGACGTGACGCACGCCTACAACCCCAAGGGCGAATGGACCTACCAGCACCTGCTGAGCGTCAATGGCAAGTTCAGCGGCATCACGCGCGCCGATCTGCTCGTCGAAGCCGACCGCTTCGGCGTCCGCCGCCCGCTCGACGCGCTGGCCGACGTGCGCGCCGCGCTCGACGCCTGGCCGAACTTCGCCCGTGCGGCAGGCTTAAGCCCGCAAACCCTCAACGACATCCGCGCCGATTTCGAGCCCCTATGAAAACCAACCTCTCCCGCGAGCACCGCCGCATTCTCGAAACCACCTGTGCCCAGGCGCGCTCTGCTGCCGAAGCCGGCGCCGAACGGGCCTTGCACGCGCTGGCCGTCGGCGCCAAGGAAGCGCCAGGCACCCCATGAATCGCCGGTCAGCGGCACTTTCGACCCACAAACAAGCCAGCCAGCGCCTCAAGGTCGCCTGCTGCGGTCAACGCCCCAAAAAGGCCAAAAATCACCGGCCCGGCATGGGCCGGCAGCCATCGCCGCGCAGCACCGCCGGTAGCCGGATACTGGCGGCCAGTCGACCGAACCTCAGCGCTCTTCGCGTGTGTGCCAGAGGCGCAAGATGTAGACGGTTGAATCCTGAATCTCGTAACGTATCTCGTAGCGCCCGACGAGCAGTCGGCGAACCTCGCGCGGCTCGAACTCGAACAGCCGTTCACCAATACGCGGGGTGCTCAAGAGGATAGCCTGTGCCTTCGTCAGGGACTGCACAACGGGCGGCAGCCGGTTGGTTCACCGGGGCAAGGAATTCGTACAGGCGCGCCAAGTCGCCAAGCGCCTTGCTGGTCCACTGCAACGCCATCAGCGAGGCACCGGCAGCGGTTCATCGGTGCCCAGGCTATCCGCCCACGCCTGTATGGCCTGGTGGTCGATGATGCGGCCGGCGTCCACGTCGGCGAGCGCCTCGCGGGTTAGTCGCTCGCGCTCCTCTTCCTGGTCTAGCCAGGCGGAGAGGGCCTGTTTCATAATCCGGCCCCGCGATCGCTCCAGTCGCTCGGCCATTTGGTCGACCTTCTCGGCCAGCGGAAGCGGGACATGGGCGGTGAGAACCTTGGTTGAGACAGCTTGGGTCATACAGCCTCCGGCAAACGATTAATTTCCAATAACAAAAATTAGACACCAATCGGATAAAGATCAATCCCGCTGGCCAAATGCCCCCTCCGGGGCCGGCAGCCATCGCCGAACAGCAAGGCCGACAGCCGGATCAACCCGCATCAAACCAGCTCCGCATAAACCGCCAGCGTCTTGTCGAGCACGATCTTCTCGTCAAACTCGGCCAGCGCCTTTTCCCGCGCCGCCCTGCCCAGGCGCTTGCACAACGCGGGGTCGTCGTGCAAGCGGGCGATGGCGGCTGCGAGCGTGGCGGCATCGCGCACCTGGACCAGCAAGCCATCGACACCGTCCGTCACCACCTCGCGACAGCCCGGCACATCCGTCGTCACCAGCGGCAAGCCGCTGGCGCCGGCCTCGATCAAGCCCTTGGGCAAACCTTCCCGATAGCTGGGCAGGACGACCGCATCCACCGACGCAAACAAGGCCGGCATATCGTCCACGTGCCCTAGCCACTGCAGCAAACCCTCATCCACCCAGCCACGGATCTGTGCCTCGGGCACCGCCGCCGGGTTGCCCGGGTCCGGGTCGCCGGCCAGCAGGAAGTCGATGGCCCGTTGCTCCGCATGCAATTGGCGTGCGGCCTCGACATATTCCGCAACGCCCTTGTCCCACAACAGGCGCGCCGCCAGCAGCACCCGAAAACGCTCGCCGCGCTTGCGCCCCCCATCCGGCGCAAAGCGGCGGCAATCCACCCCCGAGCCGGCAATCAGGCGAATCGTCCCGCGGTCGACCACGCGCGCCCGCTCGAAAAAGCCCACGTCGTCCGGATTCTGCAGAACCAGCCGTGCGGACTTGCCGCCCAGCGCGACGTGCATCATCGTCCGCACCAGCGGCCGCAGCGCTTTCGCCTTCAGGTCATTGCTGCTGAAGACATAGCCCATGCCGGCCACCGCGTTCACCCGCGCCGGCACCCCGGCCAGACGCGCCGCCAGCGAGCCATACACCGCGCACTTGATCGTGAAGCCATGCACCAGATCAACCTGCTCTTCACGAACCAGGCCGCGCAGCCAGTTGACCAGCGCCAGCTCGCGCAGCGGATTCAGGCTGCGCCGCTCCATCGGCGCCGGCAGCCAGCGGAAGCCCAAGGCACGCAGCTTTTCCCCATACGGCCCCGGCGGCGACAGCAGCAGCACCTCATGCCCCGCATCGCGCAAAGCCGAAGCCAGCGAGCGCCGGAAGTTATAGAGATACCACTCGGTATTGGCGAACAGGACAACTTTCAAAACATGGCTTCCAAGGGATAGAAACGGTAGGGCAGCCACAAATGCGCGTGATCCGCAAAATTCAGCCAGACGAACTGCACCAAGCCGTAGAAACCCAGAACGCCGAGCAACGGGACAGTGACATCGGTTTCTGTCTCCTCGCTCAGCACATCGGGAAGGTGCGCGAAAACCACCAACTGCAGCGGCAGCATGTACAAGGCGATGCGGTCGACGGCCGTCGATGACGGAGAAACCAGGAAAACACCAAACAGCGCCAGCGAAATCAACGCAAACAGGAGCCACAAACGGCGCTCGCCCTCGGTGAATTTAAATTTCTTGCTCCAGACAAACAGCACCACCGCCGGCACCAGATTCATGGCCAGGCGGATCATCGCCCCTGAGGATTGATATTCAGCCTCGACGTAATTGACATAGAGTGTCTCCACGGAGTCTTCGAGGAACAGCCAGTAGCCCAGGGCCAGCGACCCGACCCCCCAGGCAACTGCGACGAACCGGTTATGCGCCGCCGCCAGCGCCGCCAGCGGCAGCAGCAGGACGGCCGTCTTGTGAAACGTCGCCGCCAGCATGACCCAGAAAACGAACCAGCCGGTTCCCTTCTTGCCCAGCGCCACCAGGCCCAGCATCGCCAGCCCCAGCGCCACCCCCTGCCGGGAGTAACCCATGGCAACGACGATGACCAGGTAAGGCACCGCCACCGCCAGCGCCAGCCAGGGCCGTGGCAGATTGCGGCAGAAGAAAACCAGGCCAATGGCAAAAATGGCACCCGCCATCGTGTTGACCCCGAAGATGTCCCAATCCATTTCAAGGCTCAGCCAACCAAGAAACTGATACCCCGGGTCGCTCATCAGGAACACATCGTCCAACATGGCCCCGGCCAAATCGTCCAGGTTACGGAAATAATTGAACCAGTCCCCGCCCACCTCATTGCGAAAACCGATCAACACCGTCAGGACGATGCCGGCCGCAATCCAGGCGCCAACCGGCGTCTCTGCCTCGTCGTCAGCTGGCAGCGTGCCGGTTCGCTGCGTTTCCATCATCAATGCCACCACCGCCGGCAGCAGGAACATTAGCCAGTACGTCAGCATCTCAGTAATTCGCCTCCAGCCAGGCCTGGAACATTAGCACCGCCCACAGGCCGGGCGTATGGTCGCGATGGCCGCTCACATGCTCCGCCCAGCGCTGGCGAATCGGCGCCGGGTGGAAAAAGGACTCAGCCGCCAAACGTTTCTCGTCCAGCAAGCTTTCGGCCCACGGCCGCAATGGGCCGCGAATCCACTGCCCCACAGGAATGCCGAAACCCGCCTTGGGCCGCTCGATCAGGTCGCGCGGCACATATTTGTAGAGCACCTGGCGCAACGCCCATTTGCCCTCGTTGCCGCGAACCTTCAGCGAAAGCGGCAATTGCCACGCGAGTTCGGCCACGCGGTGGTCCAGGAAAGGCACCCGCGTTTCCAGGCTGGTCGCCATGGCCGCGCGGTCCACCTTGCACAAGATGTCGTCGGGCAGATAGGTCATGCTGTCCCGGTACATCATGCGCAAGGTCGCATCCTCCACCCCTGCTGCGGGCAGCGGGTCATCCAGCAGGCTGGGAGGCTCGATCACCGCACCACCCTGGCCGCGCACCACCTGCGCCGGGTCCTGCCATTCGGAAACCAGGCTCAGGTACAAGTCATCCATGTCCTGAACGCCGCGCAGGCGCGCCGCCAGCTTGTGCGCCTTGTCACCCACGCGGGCAATGCCCCGCGTACCGGGCAGCAAGGCATTCAGAGGGGCCCCCAAGGCGTCCCAACCCGCCACGGGCAGGCTGCTGATCGCCTTGCCCAGCATTTGGCGCGCCGGGTAAGGCAGCCAGGCCAGCCGACGCCAGATGCGCGGCCCCCAAAAATAGCGGTTGTAGCCACCAAACAGTTCATCCCCAGCATCGCCCGACAGCGCCACCGTCACGTGCTGGCGCGCCGCACGGCACACCAGATGGGTAGGAATCTGCGACGAATCGGCAAACGGTTCGTCGTACATGGCCGGCAGGCGCGGAATCACATCGCGCGCCTCGGCAGCAGTGACGAACATTTCCGAATGGTTCGTCCCCAGATGCTGCGCTACCGCGCGGGCATGCGGTGATTCGTCGAAACCCGCCTCCTCGAAGCCGATGGTGAAGGTCTCCACCGGCCGGGAAGACTGCGCCTGCATCAGCGCCACGATGGCCGACGAATCCACGCCGCCGGAAAGGAAAGCCCCCAGCGGCACATCCGCCAGCGACTGCAGGCGCACCGCATCGCCCAGCCGCGCCTCCAGTGCCGTCAGCGCCTCCTGCTCATCCACGATCTGATTTTTCGCCCCGGCCTCGACCACATCCGCCAAAGACCACCAGCACCGCAGCTTGATGCCCTGGCCGGTCGCCGGCGGGCGCAGCGGCTGAAAATCGGCCATTTTTTGGGGTTGACCGCAGACGCTCAGCAGACACCCCGGTTCGAGCTTGTAAATCCCCTGATAGATGCTGTGCGGCGCTGGCACATAAGTAAAACGCATGTACAACGCCAGCGCCTCGCGGCTCACCGGGTTGGCAAAGCCAGGGTAGGCGCGCAAGGCCTTCAGTTCCGAACCAAAGACGAACGCACCATTCACCCAGCCGTAATACAGCGGCTTTTCGCCAAAGCGGTCGCGTGCCAGGTGCAACGTGCGTTCGCGCCGATCCCATAACGCAATCGCGAACATGCCGACCGTGCGCTTGAGCGTCGCTTCCAGCCCCCATTGCTCGAATGCCGCCAGCAAGGTTTCGGTATCCGAATGCCCGCGCCAAGCGGGCGCTGCTCCGGACGCTTCGAGTTCAGCCCGCAGATCAAGGTGGTTGTATATCTCGCCGTTGAACGCCAGGGCAAAACGCTCACCGGCTGAATGCATGGGCTGATGCCCGGCGGGTGACAAATCGACGATGGACAACCGGCGATGCCCCAGCGCAATGCCTGCCTGCGCGTCCACCCACACCCCCGCGTCATCCGGCCCACGATACTGGATAGCCAGGGCCATGCGGGTGGCAACAGCCTCCGGGCTGCCCAGCGCGCCAACGTCTGTAGTCAAAAAACCGGCAAGGCCGCACATATTTACTGATTCCTCAATTGCCGCTGAAAAAACCGCAAGCTTGGCCGTTCAACCAGAAAGTAATAAATCAAGCCGCCCAGCACACCCAACGCAACACTGAACACCATGGCGCCCGGCCAAGTCAGCCCGATGCGGCCCGCCACCCGCTGGGTAACGGAAAGCAGCGGGTTGTGAATCAGGTAGATGGAATAGCTGCCATTACCGAAAATCAATAGTAAAGCTGGCCAACGCACGGCAACGATCTGCTCGCGCGCCGACGAATGCCTCTGTACCCAATGCCGCGTGATGCGCAACGACGCCGAGCGCGGCAAGGCCACGAAACACCTGCAGACTTTGAATTTGCAACCTTGCAAATTTACTTTCCCGGTTCTCGCGGCCGCGGCCTCGCGGCTGTCATCAGCAATGAGGCAAGCTTCGGCCCGGTGACCTGAAGACTGTATTGCTGCTCAACCTTCTGCCTGCCGGCCTGGCCCATACGCTGGCGCAGCGCCGGATCTGCCAGCAGCGTTTGCAGCGCCTCGGCCCAGTGTTCAGGGGTTTCAGCCAGAAAGCCATTCACGCCATGCTCCACGATCTGGCAGTTCACTCCCACAGGCGAGGCCACCACCGGCAACCCGCAGGCCATGTACTGAATCAGCTTGTACCCGCATTTGCCGCGCTCAAAGGGCGCATCAGCCAGCGGCATGATGCCAATATCAAAGCTGGAAATGGCAGCCACTTCTGTTTGCTCAGTCCACGGGATCGATGCCATCGGCAGACCAAGCGATTGCGCATCAATGCCAATGGCGGCAAAGTGCGCCTGGCCGCTAGCCACGAGCCGCTCAAAAAGCGGCTTGTACGGTGCTAGGAAAGCGGCCGTGGCGCGCTGACCGATCCAGCCGACGATGGGTGCTGTTGCGCGCTGTGCCGCCCCTGTTTGCATTGCCGGCGGGTAGCGGGCCAGATCAATCACCGTAGGAAACACCTCAACGTGCTTGGCATCCGCCTGCCGCGCAAAACCAGCCAAATAGTCGTTGCCCGCCACCACCAGCGCTGCACCACGCATCAGGGCCGGGTGTTTCCCACTCAGGAACATCCTGACCACTGAATTCTGGTGCTGATCGTAATAATGAAAAACTGCGTCGTCATAGTCAATCATCTGAGGGATGCGCTTGGGCAGAAAAATCCGCTCCATCCAGGCGGGCAGCCATGGAAGAGCCTCTTTTTCAATCCACACCAGATCAAATCGACGGGCATTCACAAGCGCAAAGAGGCGCCGCTGGTAGGCCGCTACCACTTCATACACGCTCGTATGTGCATGCTGCAAACCCGCAACATAAGCGTCTGAAAACAATGGTGAGATAGTCACATCAATGCCTGCAGCCGCCAGCCATGGGAGGTACTGATACAAACGCAAGCGGCTGCTGGCGCCCTGCCGACCGTAACGCGTGAGCATCAAAAGTCTCACGGCTAGCGAACCAAATCCCGCAATGCGTCACGATAAGACGCAGCGCTTGCCCCAATAGCAAAACGAGCCAGGCCGAGTGCTCTGCTATTCGCACGAAAGCGCTCGCGATGCGGCAACACAGAATCAACGAACCAGTCCGCAGCGGCCATCAAAGCTGCCGCATCCATCCGCTGAACCACCATACCAACGTCAGCCGAGATGACATCCGAATCGCCAATCCCAGCGGTTGCCAATACAGGAACGCCGCAAAGCAGATATTCCCCCATTTTTATGGCCGCTACAGCCTGCATTGAGAATGCCGGATGAATAAGAGCCAGCCCTAGATCGGAGGCACTCAGATATTCCGCAACCCGGTCAGGTTCCACATGCATGATGTGACAAGATTTGCGAAAACTCGCATATCGGCTTAAGAGAATACATGCTTCTTCTAAATCAGAAGATAATATCAACAAATGGGCGTCACCACGCCGGGCTCTCACACATTTAAAAAAATCAAGCATCTCCAAACCACAGTACTTACCATGCATGGAGGATCCCACATAGACCACCAAAGGGGCATCGTTTTGGATTTCAAGGGTTCGACGTATAGCAAGCCGACAGGAAAGCGGAAATGGCTTGAATAAATCTTGGTCTCTACCATTCGTAACCACATGAAACTTGCCAAGGCTGACACCAGAACCACCGCGTGCCGCCAATATATCAATTGCTTTTTTTGATCTTGTCAATACAGCATCCGCCCGTCTAACAGCTAACGCTTCAAAATCTCTAAGTAATCTATATACAAAACTGTCGGACGACATGCCACCAAAGTCAACACGTTCATCATGTGGCAATCCATCTGCATCGAATAGCAACCTCAGGTCAATATTCTTTTTCAAAGCATATAACGATGCAATGGCGGGAAGTGTACTCCGCGGCATGACAACATTAATATTTAATCTTCTAATAGCTTTATCAATTTTGTAAAAACCTAAAAATAGTGCGGCTAAACTACCAAGAGATATTTGCCATCTCCATATTGGTATAACTTGATAAGTCACGCCTGAAGCTTCCAGAACATCATGCAATGAATTTCGTTCGGATTTTCCAGCCCATGTGAACTGCATAACATGAAAATTAATTCCCTTACTTTTTAAATGACGAAAAATCGGAAGAAAAAGACTTTCAAGATAGGATGATTTGGGACCATCCCAAGTGACAAATAGGACATTAATATCTGACATTTAATTACTTTAATGTTCGGTGATAAATCAACAAAATTTCGCGCCCATTTTTCATCTTAGCAAATCTTTTAAAAAACTCTTCCAACCGAGAAAATAACGATAATCACCTTTGGACCACATTCCAATAGCGAGGAGTTTTCTCCTCGCCCACCCATAAGTGAAAATTAACCTTCGGTTGTTCAACGCACTTATCGCATGTTTTAGCTCGAGTAACACGTTAGCATAAGAGGTTGAAGCGTTGAGTTTTCCATAACCTTCTTGTCCTAAATCTCTTACACGAACTGTCATTAGTTCCAAAGTTGCAATACGTTTTTCATATGCGGGCCGCAAATCTTTTCCCGCACTAGGCCGCATAACAGCTTTCATGGAGGCTCTCTCAGAACCGTCAAAAACCCAATTTGAAACATTCTTGCCATGGCGTCGATAGAACTGAAGTTCTTCGTCTAAAACATATCGTCCATCTATAATGTGGGTAAAATCGTGAATCCACGAATCATGCCCATATTCGAGAGCAGGAACAGGTGATATCAGTGATCGAAGTTCGGCACGAAAAGCGGTGGCACAGCCTAAAGTTAAGCTTTTACCGTTTTGCCCAAACACACCTGCAGCTTTTGACTGACCGAAAACGGTACGACCTGTAGGATTTAAATATCCATCAGTTATTTCTGCATCGTTGACAACAAGCAGAATATTTTTATTTGCTCGAAAAATTTTTTCAATTACTTCTAATTTCGAAGGGAACCAAACGTCGTCTTGGTCGCACAGAAATATCAAATCACCTGCACACAAGTCAATCGCTTTGCCAAAATTCCTCTCATGTCCTATGTTTTCTTTATTTCGAAATATGCGAACTGCAAATGGCACTCTCTTTTTGAATTCCTCCAACAGTTCTAAAGTAGCATCATTAGATCCGTCGTCACATACTATCAGTTCATGGGGCTGACGTGTTTGCTTGAAGAGACTTTCGAGCTGCTCGCCGATATAATCGGCACCATTATAAGTCGCCATTGCTATAGACAGCCTCATATTACCAGATTGCCCCGAAGTCATTTGAATGCTTTTACTGCAATAAATTCCCTGCGAGACGTACATACAAACTCTTTAATTTTATCTATCTGAATTTTAATACGTAATAGTAGAGAAATATCGGAGTCAATATATGGATCACGTCCCTCTTTAATTCTTTGGCTGTGCGTATAAACTCCATCACAGGGACTTGGCTGAGACAAGTCTTTAATTCGTGAAAATCCCACTTCATGCAGAGCTTCATGAAGTGATTCATGACTAAATATGACGAGGTGTCTTGGGATCTCCAGCCCGCGCCAATTTGCCTTAAAACGAGAGTGGCCGATACTATTGATGTTAGGCGTTTCTATCCAAATTTGGCCCCCTGGTTTCAAAAGTCGATAACATGCCCGCAAAGATGCTATCGGATCATGCATGTGCTCCAATACCTGACATAAAGTAATGACGTCAAAGTGATCATCCATTCCTACTAAGGTATCCAAACTTCCTTGCTTAACATTCAGGCCTCTATCGCGAGCATTATTTACAGTTTCTATATCTGGATCCAAACCCATTACGTCCCAGCCTATAGATTTTGCATTCTCTAGAAAACTTCCGTCCCCAAAACCGACGTCTAACAAACATGAACCGATATAATGATCCGGCAAATGACGAAACTGCCGATCTAAAATTGCTCGATACACTGGCATTAAGTAGGCCAACGGGACCCCTAGCGGTGACGATGGTTGTAAATTTGTGTTGAACGACCAGTTTTTATACCCATTAGCCAATACACGTTTAAACCATCTTAGCCCCCGAAGGTCTTCGGCAGGTAATCGCTCTGTTTGTTTATGAGTATAATAATTTTGATAAGCCAAGTGAATTGTAATTACGCTAGGTCTATCATTGAGATAAGCACTCCCACATTTCATGCACATCTGCATATTCCAATTTCCCGGTGCACAGAAAAAGGTTATGTCTTTTTGGCCTTCGTATAACAACTCTTGCTGTGTACTACCGCAAACTGGACAGTGATCTATTGTCTCCAAGCCTTGAGAAGGCCACGCACTATTTTCGACCCTAATGGCATCCTTATTACTCACGATCTACCGAACCCATATTGGAATACTTCGAATTAACCAGAATTTTTTTGATGTCTACTATTATTTTCTTAGGCAGAAATAGCTTGCCTATTGACCTCATAAGTGAAAAATTCAGTATTTGTATATTTTTAAATAAAAATTTACACGCCGCTAATTTCTCATCTACAACCATTGCGGCAAAGATTTGCCGTTTAGTCAGTACAATTGCGGTTCTATAATATCGATGGTCTTTGTATTCTTCTATCATACGCATTTGTGCACGCATTAACGCTGGAAGTTTAGTCTTAGATAAACCAGCTTTATGAACTCTATAATTTATTATAGGCACCGTCTCCCAAGCCAAACATTGGTATCCTGCGTAAGTTATTTTCATGAATAGCTGAAAGTCTTCTGATAACAAAGACTCATCGAGCGGCATGACTTTTTCAAGAGCACTGCGTCTAAACATGCAACTTACAATTGTCGAATGTGCTCGCCCTCGCATAAAGTCATCAAATGTATATATTTCGGCATCGGTGTCCTCTTTATATAATACGTCGAATGGATTTCCTAATTCATCGATAAACCTAAGGTTGCTATTTAGATAGCCAACACTGGGAAACCGGCTTAACTGGTCGACCTGTATTTTTATACGATCATTAACACTTATATCGTCTGACCCGTGAAAGACAACATAGTCCCCCTTTACATATTTGAAGCCTTCATTTATGGTTGACACCAAACCACCATTTTTTTTCTCAACGAAAAGAAAGCCCTTATCCTTGGCTCGCTTTCGAATAATGTCCGCGGATGAATCAGTTGATCCATCGTCAACAACAATAAGCTGGACATTATCGTAACTTTGGGAAGTTATGCTATCAACTGCGCTAGCAATATATTTTTCGTGATTATAGCTTGTCATTACCACTGAAACGAGTGGAGTCTTGCCAGATGACTCGTTATACTTCCCATTTACCATATTGGTTTATATCCATTTTTATATATATATTTAACTATCATATATCTTGTATTTATTTCGATTGAGTCTTTATCCAATTAAGTAAAAAGTCACGTATCGCTGCTGGGGCTTGATACCATGCCCAAGTCGCGATCATAAAAAAGATACTGACGACTAGAAGAATCCATGTGGTTTGACCTGGGATAGTGAGCGTGGAGATTGAAAATGCTGCAGTAAGAAAGAGTGCCGGCGTTAACAAGCTATAAATGAACAGTTTTAGTATTCCTGCCAAACTCGCAAGAAGAATTAGGTCGACTGCAACACGAAACGAGAATGCAAGCGCCGCGCCTGCCATGCCAAAATAGTTTAGGCCGAAGTACAGCAGGGCAAAATACGGTATCAATTCAAATAAATGACATATGGCGACGATATCTGGTCTGCCTCTTGCCTGCAGTTGTGCGGATGGGATGGTGGCGAAGCCGTTGGCCCAGAATCCCAGGAGGATTATCTTGCCAACACCTGCAGCTTGTTGTTCGAACGCTGGAGAGATCCACCACGACAGAAAGGGTTCCATTAACAAGATGCCCCCTGCTACCAGCGGAGTCATGACGACCACCAGCGTGCGCAAGGCCTCAAGAGCCAAGCGATGCTCTTCCTGGCGCGTGGCAGCAGCCAAGCGTGGAAACAGCGCAGACGAAAGTGCGCTGGAAATGATAGTGCTGCGCTCAGCCAGCTGGAAAGGTACGGTGTAGTAAGTCACGGCCTTTGCGCCGGCAATGGCGCCAATGATGAAACGGTCAAGAACGACCATCATCGGTCCAACGAATGAGGTTACCGTTACCCAACTACCAAAACGCAACAGTTGCCCGGCCTGTGTGCGCGCAAAGGTTACTGACTGCCCTTGGAAAACGTGCCGGCGGCAGCGCTCGAATAGCATCAGCAGCGTGAAAAGGCGAGCGAAGAGTGCAGCGGGAAGCAGAACACCGAGATCGCTGCCCCAGAGCATGGCGGTTGCCAGCGGCAAGAGTTGAAATAGTACCGTGCCGGCAATCGAGATCACGTTCAACTCGAAGAACCGATTCCGCCCATGAAGCGCGCCGCTCAACACGCCAGAAAGGGTGGCCATGGGAACGGCCAGGATCAGCCAGAGCACAGCAGCTTGCACTTCAGGGCGCAAGGCTTCTTCGACCTTGAAAACATTGCCAAAGAAATAGGCCGCGATAGGCCAGATCAGCAATCCACCGACGACGCCCAGCCCGACATTCAGAGCAAGGGCTGTCCAGAACGTCTCTGCGCGCTGACCCGCTGTGCCATCACGTAGCGCCGCTATGCGCTGCGCGGTCGCCCGCCCAAGGCCAAGATCGAACAACCCGAAATAGCCCAGAAGCAACCAAGCAATGGCCAGCACGCCGTAGCGTGCATCGCCGATCAACCCCAGATAGATGGGGATGGTGACGAGCGACACCGCCAGCGGGATGACCGAACCAAGCAGGTTGTACGCGGTGTTGCGGCGAATGCTCATGGGGAGGGCTGCCCTCCATTCCAGGGCATCGCCTCGGGCACGTCCTCAGTCAACCTGTGAGTGGTCACGCAACCCTGCATGGACCGATTGCTGGTTAGCACGGAAAGTCAGATGCACGTATGTGTGTGGACAGGGGTGGTCCGCACATCGGCCAACTGATGGACAAAGAGGCTGTCATTTCCGGAATACTATGGCATTCATATCTAACTATTACCATTTGATGGGTTAGCGTAGTAATCGGGTACGGCCGCAAATCACCCGAAAGTCGCCCAGAAAATGTCATTGAAAATCAACCGCTAAAGAGGTGCGACTTGAGAGTGGCTAAAAAAAGCTTGAAATCTGAGGCATGGATTGCCGCGAGACACTCGCAATGACGAAAGCAAGGCTTTTCACGGTTTCTGGCCAAGGTACCAGGGCATCGCCTCGGCAATCCCTTCGGCCAGCCGGTGCGTGGGCGCGTAGCCCAGCAGGCGTTGCGCCTTGCCTAAATCGGCCAGGCTGTGGCGCACATCGCCGGCGCGGAAGTCGCGGTGCACGGGTTGTACGGTGGATTTCACGCCGTGGGCGGCCAGGTTGTCGCGCAGCAGGCCGAACAGGGTGTTGAGCGTGGTGCGGTCGCCGACGGCCACGTTGTAGACCTGGTTGCGCGCCTCGGCGCTTTCGCTGGTAGCGGCCAGCAGGTTGGCCTGCACGGCGTTGGCGATGTAGCAGAAGTCGCGGCTGGTTTCGCCGTCGCCGTTGATGTAGACGGTATCGCCCTTGAGCAGCGCGGCCGTCCATTTCGGCACCACGGCGGCATAGGCACCCTCGGGGTCCTGCCGCGGGCCGAAGATGTTGAAGTAGCGCAGGCCGATGGTGGCGAAGCCGTAGCTGCGGGCAAACACGTCGGCATACAGCTCGTTGACGTATTTGGTGACGGCGTAAGGGCTGAGCGGCTTGCCGATGGTGTCTTCGACCTTGGGCAGGCCGGGGTGGTCGCCATAGGTGCTGCTGCTGGCGGCGTAGGTGAAGCTGGCGACGCCGGCGTCGCGCGCGGCGACCAGCATGTTGAGGAAGCCGGTGATGTTGGCTTCGTTGGCGGTGATCGGGTCTTCGATACTGCGCGGAACGCTGCCGAGTGCGGCCTGGTGCAGGACGTAATCGACGCCCTGGCAGGCCTGCCGGCAGTCGCCCAGGTTGCGGATGTCGCCTTCGATGAAAGTGAAGCGCGCCCATTGCGCGGGCGGGACCAGGCGCTGCACTTCATCCAGGTTGCGCTGGTGGCCGGTGGCGAAGTTGTCCAGCCCCACCACTTCCTGGTCCAGCTTGAGCAGGGTTTCGAGCAGGTTGCTGCCAATGAAGCCGGCGACGCCGGTGATCAGCCACTTTTTGGGTGTTTTTGCGAGTTGACCGCAGCAGGTTGTGTAGGGGGTGTTCATGGTGGGTTAGCGATGGAGATTGGGTTCGGCTTGGTTTGAAGACGGGCCGGGGGTGACGGTTGGTGTGGCCTTGTTAGTGTTAGTCAATCTCATCCCCTTTCCATCCCTTTAGCCGCTCCCGAATATCCTCCTCGCTCGGCAGCAGGTGCTGGTAGGCCGCCGGCAGATGTGGCGTCAGGCTGTAGGTGGCAATACCGATGGGCTGAGTGGCCGTCTTCAGCGCATATTCGACTACGGTTTTTTTCTTGCTCTTGCAGATGATGATACCGATGGCGTCGTTTTCTTCGGGGAGCTTGACTTGTTCGTTGAGCGCCACGAGGTAGAACTCCATCTTGCCTTTGTGCTCGGGCTGGAATTCACCGATTTTGAGTTCCACCGCGATCAGGCTTTTCAGGGCCCGGTGGTAGAGCAGCAAGTCGATGTAGTAGTCGTTGCCTTCCACGTTCAGCCGGTATTGACTGCCGACGAAGGTGAAATGCGGCCCCATTTCGGTGAGGAACCGCTGGACATTGGCGATCAGGGCGGTTTCGAGTTCTCTTTCTTCGTGCGCGTCGGAGAGTTCGAGGAAATCAAAGGTGTAATGATCCTTGACCGCCAGTTTGGCTTGCGCAGCGACGGCTTGCGGCAAGGCGTTGTCGAAGCTGGTCTGGTTGAGCAGGTATTTTTCGTAGGTCTGGTTCTCGATTTGATGCTCCAGCACTCGGCGAGTCCAGCCAAAACGGGCGCAGGCGCGCAGGTAGAACTCACGCTGTAGCGGGTTCTGGCACCGGTCAAGGATCAGTGTGTTTTTGGTCCAGGCGATTTCTCCAGCCAGTGGCTGGAGATTTGACTGCTCCCGATACTCACGGTAGAACTTGCGCATGTACCAGAGGTTTTGCACAGAAAAACCGCTCTTTTCGCCGAATTCTGCGCGCAGGTCGGCGGACAGCCTCTCGACAACCGCCTTGCCCCAGCCTTCTGTTGTCTGACGTTCCTCGATCAACTTGCCAATATCCCGGTAAAGGGCGATCAGTTCTTTGTTGACCGCACGCAACGCTGCATATTGCGCCGTGTGAATACGGGTTTTGAGTTCGGTCAACAGCGTTCCGTAACCAGCGATTTCCATTGCGTCGCTCATCCCGGTAACCCGTCAATGTTGGCGGCCCAAGTGGGCTGGCCGTTGGTGATGTAGCTGAGTTTTTCAAGCGCCATGATTATTCCAAGCACACTCTGGCATCGGCCAATTGCTTCGAGTTTGATAGCAGACGATGTCGAACAGTGACGGAAGCTGACTGTTGCTTGTTCATGTCAGCGCCGGGGGGTGTTTGTTCAGCCAGGCTTCGAGGTGTGCCTTGAGTTCTATTGTTGTTGCAAGCAGTTCATCGAATTCGGCCTGGGTTGGCACAAACGAGCCGTCGTATAGGCCGATCGCGCGCTGGCGCCGATATTCGTCGAGCAGCCTGAGCTTTTCGCGCGGATAACCGATGCTGGCGTTGAGGGTTTGCAGTGCCAGAAAGTGGTGGCCGCCCCGGGAGTCCGGTCGCAGGCTGTTGGCGCGCAAGGCGGCAAGGCCGATCTGCAGCAGCGCCTCATAGGCCAGGTCGAATCGGCTGTCGAGGCTGATGGTATCTTTTTGGGCATCCGCCAACTTGGTGGCGATCCTGGCCAGAAAGCGGTGGATCTCTTCCGCGCTTGCGGGTTCGCGCTGGAGCCCTTTGCCGATGAGATTTTCAAGCGTCACCGGCGCTTCCAATCAGGGGGGTGAGCGGGCCGCTCATCACGTTGTTGATGAAGTGTTCGCCTTGTTCACGACGTGTGCGGAAGTCTTCTGCGCTGTAGATGCGGACGCTGATTTCCCGACCAATGCGCCCCTCAACCGGCACGATGGCGGCCAGCGCCTGTTCGAGGTTGAGGTCGCCGACGATCAGGAGATCGACATCGCTACGGGCATGATTGACCCCTTTGGCCAAGGAGCCATAAAGGGCGGCAAAGCGGATTTGCCCAGCCAATGGCTGAAGCGCGGCCTTGATTTGGGCCGGCAGGCCGCAGGTTTTGCGGACGATGGATTGCAGTTCGGCAAAGACCGGATGCGCCGTGTTGGCCCGGTAGGTGACGCGGTTGCCATCCTGGATGCGTTCGACCAGATCTGCTTTTTGTAGCTGCCCCAGTTCGTGTTGCAGGGCGCCTGGACTGATCCCGGTCTGCCTGGCGATTTCGCGCAGGTAACAGGCTTGCTCGGGCTGTTCAAAGAGCAGCGCCAGCACGGCCTGACGCGTTTTGCCAAACAAGACAGCGGCTGTGGCTTCCATATCACACCAATAATTAGAACGGTTGTTCTTGATTATATAACAACTGTTCTCATTATTTAGTTTACTAGGAAGAACAAGGCCAGACCACGGTTTTTCCACCGCGCTTCGGCGGCGCCGTTTGATGCCTTGACAGCCGCTGCGCCAAGAATAGAATCCGGCGCTGAGCTCACTGCCTATCGGCTTTGGACCAATCGAGGTCTCGGCCGCTGAACCCGCGTAGCGAATCAGCGGCCTTTGTTTTTCGGCTTCGCCGAAACTCCCGTCGCTCGTCTTCCGTGTCGTTATCAAGGTGCCTTTCAGCAGATGAAGGCAAGCCGTACCCGCTTTGCTGTCGTGACGGATGCAGCCGGCCGCGCCGATGATCAGCCATTTTTTGGGTGATTTTGCGAGTTGACCGCAGCAGGTTGTGTAGGGGGTGTTCATGGTGGTTAGCGATGGAGATTGGGTTCGGCTTGGTTGAAGACAGGCCGGGGAAAATGACTTCGGGGATGGCGGTTGGTGTAGTGCTAATCCGATACTGCTTATGCTGCGGCGACCTTGTCCAACTCCGAGAAATTACTGATCTTCACTACGCCATCCGGAAACTTGGCAATGACCTCCAACTGTCCGCCCATGGCTTCGATGTGGCTGCGCAGGGTGGAGATGTACATATCCGTGCGCTTCTCGATCTTGGCGATGGAGGGCTGCTGGACGTGCAAGACCTCGGCCAGCATCTTCTGGGACAAGCCCCGAGCCTGCCGTAGCTCATTGAGCGGCATTTCAGCGAGCATCGCGCTGGCCTTCGCTTCCGCCTGTGCGCGTGCCTCCGGCGACATCTTTGCGCGCAATTCTGCAAATTTCTTAGCCATTGATCAGTCCTTCCTTTTTCAACTCTGCCAAATGCTCATCGTAAAGACGATCAGCAACCGGGACATTCACCTCATACCAGCGATCATTGCCATGTGGGACAGTCCATGGTTTCGGCTTGGTTTGACTGGATAGGGCTTGGCGAGTCATGTATTTTCTTTACGGTAATAACCACCGGTTTTTGGCGCACCACGAAACTCGATCAGTTGGCTATCTTTGAGTTGCTTGAGCCAGCGTTCGATGGTTCTTTGTGGCTTGCCCGTTAGGCTTACCAGTTCAGTTGTTTTGAGCCCTGGCTGTGACTGGATCAATTGCAGCAAATGCGATGATTCCGGGTTTACTCCGCCAGTTACTCCGCCAGTTACTCCGCCAGTTACTCCGCCAGTCATCCCCGCAAGAGGCGGCTCAGGCTGCTTTTGCGCAAAGGTCACCATCACACCACCGAACTTTTCCTCGACGATGAACTGAATTTCCGGGTAGCTGGCCAGGGCTTGGCGAATGCGGATGAAGCCGCTGCCGTATTTTTCGATCGCATTGACGAGGTAGAAGCCTTCGGCAACGAGTTTGTTGCGCAGGCTGGAGCGGTAGTTGTCGGCCTGGATCTCGGCCACCGTCAGCCCACCGTAGAAGGTGCCGGGACTGAAGAGGGTGATCTTGTCGTCGAAAACCTTGATCTGGATGTCGCTGGGGTCGGTGTAGCTGCGGTGCACCACGGCGTTGAGAAGGGCTTCGCGCAGGGCGGGCAGCGGATAGGCAAAGCGCTCCTTGCGCTGAATGCTGCCATCGAATTCAAAGGCGACGCTGATGTGCGAGACGATGAATTTCATCGACTGCTCGACTACCTCGAAGAGCGTGTCGGTGAATTGCCGGTCGTCGATGATCATGTCGGGCGTTTTGAAGCGGCCGATATGGACGTTGTGGCGGATTGGTTCTTGGGCAAAGAGGAGAACAGCGGCCCAGGTGGGCTTGCCGTTCTTCAGATAGTTGAGCTTTTCCAGCGCGGCATGCGGATCGGTTTCGTCCAGTGCAAATCGGCCATGTTGGTTGACCAGGCGGATAAAACGCTGGATTTTTGCCTCGGAGAGGTGGTTGACCGTATAACCCTGCGCTTCGTAGGCGTCCCACGAGAGTTGCAGGGACTGCATGGTCAGGTCGGCGATTTCGCTGGTGTTCAGCGCGTGGTTTGAACTGGCGATGCGTTTGTAGTAACGGCCGCGCGTATTGACTGGTTTGACCGGAAATTCGCGGATCTCGATTTCGACGATGGTTTTTCCGTCGATGTTGTGGGCGATGATCTCCGGGATCAAAGCCGGGCTGGTTGCAGACTTGATCTGGCCCAGCCATTCATTGAGGGTTTCTTTTCCGAGCGTCACTCCCTGAATGCTGCCCGCGTCGGTGACCCCAACCAGCACCGAGCCGCCCTGCGCATTCGCAAAAGCCACCAGTGTTGCAATGCTGGCTTTGTCAAATGAGGTTTTGAATTCCAGCGTATGCGATTCACCAGCGGCGATGCGGTCAAGCCAGTCATTGATCATGACTTGTGCCCCACATGCCATGGGATGGTTGGCGCAAGCCCCTCCCCCCGCCCTTCTACCGCGCGGAGAGTGGCAAGACATGGATGCCGAAATTGCCTGTCCGTAGCGGACAAAATTGGGTTCATTTATCCGAATAATACGTACAAGTTGCTTTGTAACTATTCATGGTGGTTAGCGATGCAGATCGGATTCGGCAGCGAGAATGAGGTTTTCGGGGTGACTAAAGCCAACGTAACTGAGGCGGGTGATGGCCTGTCTGGCTTGTATTGTAAGCCCGGTATTTTCGCACATAATGACGGGGAAATAACCGTCAGCCCAACGAACTCAATACATGTGCAACTTTCTGATTCGCTTCGGTGGACTGTTTCAATAGGTTGAAAACACCTGGAAAAGGCGGGCCGGCATCGAATAGATCCTCGGCATACGGCTCCGCCCTGTGGATACGGGAAAAGTTTGTTGCGCCCTGATCGCACATCGCAGCCGTAAACCATTGTCAAAAGCTTGATCAGGATTGAAATTTCGTTGCACAATTCGTTGCGTTTGTTAGACTGGTTCCATGAAAGTCACGTCCAACGACCTCCTCCAAGCGCTGAAAAATAACCCGCGTGCCAGCGGGGCGGCACTGTGCCGTCTGCTCAAGGACATTAATCGCTCGACGTTGATGCGACTGCTCGATCAGTTTGGACCAGAGGTGATCCGTCGCGGTGGGTCGCGCCGCACGCGCTATGCTTTGCGCCGTTCGCTGCGTGGGCGGAGCGAAAGTTTGCCGCTCTATCGTATCGATGCCAGCGGAACCGGCCATGTCGTGGGGGCTCTGGATCTCACCTATCCGGATGGCAGCGCCCTGGCGTTCACTCAACCATTTGCCTGGCCTCTGGACCGCGAAGGCGAAATGCGCGACGGCTGGTTCGAAGGCTTGCCTTACCCCCTGCTGGATATGCGACCGCAGGGGTTTCTCGGGCGAAATTTTGCGCACCTGTACGGGCAGTCACTGGAAGTCGCGGAGAACCTGAACGACTGGACTGACGATGACGTGGCTTATGTGTTGGCCACGCTGGGGCATGACCAGAGCGGTGATCTGATTCTGGGTGAGCGCGCCTATCAGCGGCATCTGGATGCGCGGCACAACTGGGAATCCCGGGTGATTGCCACGCGTCAGATCGCCGTAGCGTATCCGAATCAAGCCGAGCTGGCTTTGGCCCAAGGCGTAGCGGGGTCGTCGGCGGCCGGCGAATTCCCCAAGTTCACGGCCATGAGGGAATTGAACGGCGAGCCGGTGTCGGTGATCGTAAAGTTCTCAGGCGCGGATGATTCTGCCGCGGTGCGCCGCTGGGCGGATTTGCTGGTCTGTGAGCACCTTGCACTGGAAACACTGTCTGCAGAGTTGGGATTAGCTACCGCCCGCAGCACGGTTCATCGCTACGCCGGCCGCAGCTTCCTGGAGGTGGTGCGTTTTGACCGCTGCGGGCCGCACGGACGACTTCCGGTGTGCGCGTTGTCCAGCCTGAATGGCGCATTGCTGGGCAAGGCGGGGGCCTCGTGGCCCGCCTTGGCCGCTGCCCTTCATCAAAATGGCTGGCTGCCCGCCGCGGCGGTTGGACAAGTGGCCTTGATCTGGTGGTTTGGCCGGTTGATCGCGAACACGGACATGCACGAGGGAAACTTGTCTTTCCACCCCGGCCTGTCGTTGGCGCCGGTGTACGACATGCTGCCGATGCGCTATGCCCCGCAACGCGGCGGCGAAGTGCCCCCGCAAACCTATACGCCCGCCCTGCCGCTGCCCACGGAGGCGCTCGAATGGCACCGCGCCGCGCTGGCTGCCGTCGTCTATTGGACTCGCTGCGCTGCGGATGCCCGAATCAGCGGCAGTTTTCAGGCGATCTGCGCCGAGAATGCGGCAACGCTGCAGCGGGCCTTGGACATGAGCCAGCCAGCGCAATAGCCGTCTCATCGCCCGGGCAGCGGCGTCGCCGGTTCGCAGGACCCGCCCAAGGCCACTGCAGAGACAGATCGGATTACTGGCGAGCACCGGTATTATCATGACGGTTTGCCAATGCCGTTGCCGAGACTGCCGGACGACTGATTGCACAGGACTGCATGAACTTCAAGTTGGATGATCTTCGGAGCGACCAGGCGTATTCCCTGCTTCTCTCCTGTTGTCGCGCGCGCGTTCGCGAAGCAGACACGGCTGCCCAGCGGCGACTTGCCGACGGGCTCGACAGCGGGCGCTTTCTGGAACTGGTTGAACGGCACCTTGTCGCGCCCCTGGTTTGGCACAATCTTCGCCAGCATCCGCCAGGCACTTTCGATCCGGCGTTGATGGCAGCGCTGTCTGCAGGCTATCGGGAGAATGCGTTCAGCGAACTGGCGGTGACGGGCGAAACCCTCAAGCTGCATCGCCTGCTGAGCGAGTCGGCGATTCCCCACTGCGTTCTGAAGGGCGTGCCGATTGGACAGCGTTATTACGGCGATGCGGGTTTGCGCCAGGCGGGAGATATCGACCTGCTGATAGCGGCGCCGATGCTGGATGACGCATGCCGGCTGCTGGCGGGTGCCGGGTATGGCATCAGCAACCCGATCGACCACTTGAAGCCGCGGCAGCGCAGTTACTTTCTGTTTACGGACAACCAGCTCGAACTCGCAGCGCCCGGCTCCGGGAGTGTCATCGAACTGCACTGGCGGCCGTTGCAGTTGCCGAGCACGCTGGCCGGCCTCGATCTTTCCGGGCAGGCGAACCGCTGGGCGGTTGCCGACTGCCACATCCCGTTTCTCGATGACGAGGAAACGCTGCTGCACCTGTGCGCCCATGGGGCCAAGCATGCGTGGTATCGAATGAAGTGGGTTTACGACCTGCCCAACGTATTGGAGAGCCGGGAATGGGACTGGCCTGCCCTGCGTGCGAAGGCGCGGCGCTATCGTTGCGATCGCGAGTTGTTGCTGGGGCTGGCGATTGCGGAACAGTTGTCGAACTGGGATGTGCCGCCCGCCGTGCGGCCCTGGCTGGATGAATTCGACGCCCCGCACAAGTATTTCGGCTTCATCGCCCAGGCGATCACCCGGCCGGACCGCTGGATGAACACGCCGGCCGGAATCTTCGGGCGGAACCGCTACATGGCTCGCTTCAACGACGGGCTGGATTGCTGGACGTATCAGCTGGCGACCATCGCCACCCGCCGCCGCGACTGGGAGCGGCTGCCGCTGCCGGATGCCTTGTTTCCACTTTATTTCCTGCTCAGCCCGTTCACCAACGCCTGGGAAATCGGCCGGCGCTTCGTGAAGGGGCGTTTCGGTGATGGTTAGTCTTGCTGCGAAAGGAAGGGGTTTTGAATTGTGAGACTTTCGATATTCATGCCGCTCTGCATATCTTCAGAAAGAAGCACCCCAGCGCCAGACAGGATCGCCGAGGCGACAATATTGGCGTCATATATCGACAATCGAAAACGCCTGGCGACCTCGACTGCCTTTTCATGAGACGCAACAGTCAGTGGCAGGACATTGCATGCGGATTTGACGGCCATAAGCAGCATTTCGATTTCTTCCCACGACATCTTGAGCTTGCGCTGACAAACCGACGCAACTTCATTGAGCACCTGGACGCTGATGACACCACCCGCTTCCAGCAGTACTTCTGCCCGGTCAGCCTTGATGGCATCGCCAGACAGGAGATACAACACGATATTGCTGTCGATGAAGGGCTGGCTCAAGACTTGTCGTCCCGTTCGTTGGCTTCCAGGCGATCAAAATGAAAATCGGCCGGCAAACGCCCGCGGAACTGGCGCAAGCGCGCCAGCAGTTCTTTTGTGCCCGGCTTCCTGGCGACCTCGAAGACTCCGGGAGCAACAAGGTGAAGATCGATCTCTTCGCCCTCTTTCAGATCAAGCGCCCGCACCAGGGCGGCGGGAAACCTGATTGCCAGCGAGTTACCCCATTTCGAAACTTGCATGACCAAACCTCTTTGGATATACACTTAGAGAAGTATATCATAACGATTTTGCGCTTGTCAGGAGCGCGGTATCCAACAGAATGCTGCGCTGCAAATTAACCATGGAACCCGGATGATCGACCTGCATTGCCACCTGCTTCCCGGTATCGACGACGGCTCGCCCGATCTCGAGACTTCGCTCGCGATGGCGCGTATCGCCGTGGCCGATGGCATCGTGACGATGGCGTGCACGCCGCACATCACCCCGGGCGTTTATGACAATACCGGGGACGGCATCCGCCAGGGCATCGCGAGACTCCAGAAGGCGCTCGATACCTATCGCATTCCGCTGCAACTGGTGGCCGGGGCGGATGCGCACGTTGACGCCGAACTGCCGGCCAAGCTGCGTAGCGGCGACGCGCCCAGCCTGGCGGGGAGCCGCTATTTTCTGCTGGAGCCGCCGCACCACGTGGCGCCGCCGCGCTTCGCGGATTTCGTGTTCAACCTGCTGGCCGCCGGCTTCGTGCCGCTGATCACCCACCCGGAACGCCTGTCGTGGATCGAGGATCACTACGCGACCTTTTGTTCGCTGGTCGATCAGGGGACGTGGCTGCAGGTGACGGCGGGCAGCCTGACCGGGCGTTTCGGCTCGCGTCCGCGCTACTGGGGCGAGCGCCTGCTGGACGAAGGCCGGGTGCACGTGCTGGCCACCGATGCGCACGGGGTGACGCGCCGCCCGCCCCTGCTGGCGGAAGGCCGCGCGGCGGCGGAGCGCCGGGTAGGGCTGGAGGAGTCATGGCATTTGGTTAGAACGCGGCCGGCCGGTATACTGGTGGACTTGGCTCCTTCCGCCATGCCTGAAATCCCTTGCCAGTCTTCTTCCAACCCAGTGTTGCGGTCGACCGGCAAAAAAGGGGGATTTCTGGGCCAGCTTTTCAGGGGGAGCAAACGCCGTTGATGTTTATGCCGGAAGGGGTTTCACCATGCGCCACGTACTGCTGAAGGGTTTCAAGGTCTGGTTTGCCGCGGTCGGCCTGCTGGCGTTGGCCGGGGGCAGCCCGCTGTATGCGCAGCAAGCCGTTTTGCCCGTGGCTCCCCTGGCTGCGCCCGCCACTGT
>Ga0209310_1000841_pt1 | contig 28379 bp, 27 predicted proteins | sample AD_UKC030_MetaG_FD_184415 | JGI IMG/M metagenome (GOLD analysis project Ga0209310, IMG submission 184415) | Active sludge microbial communities of municipal wastewater-treating anaerobic digesters from USA - AD_UKC030_MetaG (SPAdes) (version 2) | ecosystem: Engineered > Bioreactor > Anaerobic >...
AGACGAAGTCATTGGTGCGGGCGGTGACGGTGACGTGCGAGCGCTGGTTGTGGGCGCCGTACTCGGAGATCTTCTTCGAGCAAGGGCACAGGCTGGTGACTGGCACGACGACCCTGACCGAGGTGGCTATCTCGCCATGGCAGATGTCGCCGATGAAGGTGACGTCGTAGTCCATCAGGCTCTGGACGCCGGAGATCGGCGCGGTCTTGTTGATGAAATACGGGAAATTCATCTCGATGTGGCCGGTTTCGGCTTCCAACTTGACGACCATGTCACGCAGCATGACCGGGAAGTTCTCGACCGAAATCTCGCGTTCGTGGCTGTTCAGAATCTCCACGAAGCGCGACATGTGCGTGCCCTTGAAGTTGTGCGGCAGGCCGACGTACATGTTGAACATGGCGATGGTGTGCTGGACGCCAGTGGATTTGTCCTGCACCCTGATCGGGTGGCGGATAGCCTTGATGCCGACCTTGTTGATGGCGATCTGGCGGGTGTCTGCGGAGTTCTGGACGTCGGGAATGTTGGGGTTCGGGGTGCTCATCTGCTGTTCTTCAATCAATTATTGTGGGTTGGATCGGGCACGCACGGCGCGCACGATGCCATCCTTGTCGAGGCCAAGTTCGGCCAGCAACTGGCCTTGTTCGCCGTGGTCGATGAAGCGGTCGGGCAGGCCGAGGCGCAAAACCGGCTTCGTCAACCCGCGTTCCGCCAGCAGCCGCTCGATTTCCGAGCCGGCGCCACCGATCACAGCGTTCTCTTCGATAGCAACCAGCAGGGAATGGTTCCCCGCCAGTTCGACAATCAGTTCGGCATCGAGTGGCTTGACGAAGCGCATGTTGGCGACGGTGGCGTCGAGTTCCTCGCCGGCAGCCAGGGCGGCCGGCACCAGACTGCCGAAGGCGAGCAGGGCAATATCCTTGCCACGGCGGCGGATTTCTCCCTTGCCGAGCGGCAGCGTGTCGAGGTTCATTTCCGGCACGACACCGGTGCCGCCGCCACGTGGGTATCGGACCATGCTCGGGCAATCGAGTGTGTAGGCGGTGGACAGCATCTTGCGGCACTCGGCCTCGTCAGCCGGGGCCATGACCACCATGTTGGGGATGCAGGTGACGAAGGACAGGTCGAAAGTGCCGTGGTGCGTCGGGCCGTCGGCGCCAACCAGCCCGCCGCGGTCGACGGCGAAAATGACTGGTAAATTCTGCAGCGCCACATCATGGACCAACTGGTCGTAGGCGCGCTGCAGGAAGGTCGAATAGATGGCGACGACCGGCTTCAGGCCTTCGCAGGCAAGGCCGGCGGCGAAGGTGACGGCGTGCTGCTCGGCAATGCCGACATCGTAGTAGCGATCAGGATGCTCGGTCGAAAAGCGCAACAGGCCGGAGCCTTCGCGCATCGCCGGGGTGATGCCGACCAGCCGCGAGTCAGCCTTGGCCATGTCGCACAGCCAGTCGCCGAAGACCTGGGTATAGGTCAGCTTGCCAGGGCCTTTGCTGGCCTTGATGCCGTCGCATGGCGTGAATTTGGAGACGCCGTGGTAAAGGATCGGGTCGGCTTCGGCCAGCTTGTAGCCCTGACCCTTCTTGGTGATGATGTGCAGGAATTTCGGGCCCTTGATGTTGCGCAGGTTCTGCAGCGTCGGGATCAGAGCATCGAGGTCGTGGCCGTCGATCGGGCCGTAATAGTGGAAGCCGAACTCCTCGAACAGCGTGCCAGGGGCGATCATGCCCTTGACGTGCTCCTCGGCGCGGCGGGCCAGTTCGAGCAGCGGCGGCGCGAAGCCGAGCATGTGGCGGCCGGCCTCGCGGGCGGCGTTGTAGGTCTTGCCCGACATCAGGCGGGTCAGAATGTTGTTCAGGGCGCCGACCGGCGGCGAGATCGACATCTCGTTGTCGTTGAGGATGACCAGCATGTCGGCATCGGCGACGCCGGCGTTGTTCAGCGCCTCGAAGGCCATGCCGGCCGACATCGCACCGTCGCCGATGACGGCGATCGCCTTGCGGTCCTCGCCCTTGTGCTTGGCGGCGAGCGCCATGCCGAGGGCGGCAGAAATCGAGGTCGACGAATGGCCAACGCCGAAAGTGTCGAAGGGGCTCTCGCTACGCTTGGGAAAGCCGGAGACGCCACCGTGCATGCGCAGCGTGCTCATGCCCTGGCGGCGGCCAGTCAGGATCTTGTGGGCGTAGCACTGGTGGCCGACGTCCCAGACCAGGCGGTCCTCAGGCGTGTTGAAGACGGCGTGCAGGGCGATGGTCAGCTCGACGGTGCCGAGATTGGACGACAGGTGGCCGCCGGTCTGCGACACGGAGTCGATCAGGAAGGCGCGCAGTTCGGTTGCCAGTTGCGGCAACTGCTTGCGGTCCAGGCGGCGCAGGTCGGCCGGGCTGTTGATGCTTTCGAGCAGGCGGGAGGCGGTCATTTCAGAATTGCCGGTGGCAGATGAAATCGGCCAGTTGGGTCAGGCGGGCGGCGCGCTCGCCGAAGATGGTCAGCGCATTGAGGGCATCGGTCCGCAATTCGTCGGCGTAGGTGCGGGCGGCGTCGAGGCCGAGCAGGCTGACGTAGGTCGGCTTGGCGGCGGACTCGTCCTTGCCGGCGGTTTTGCCTAAGGTAGCGGTGCTGGCGGTGCAGTCGAGGATGTCGTCGACGACCTGGAAGAGCAGGCCGGCGCGCTTGGCGAAGCGGTCGAGGTTGCTGCGTTCGTCTGCCGAGAGCGCTTGCCCGGCCAGCGCGCCGAGCAGGACGGCGGCGCGGATAAGGGCGCCGGTCTTCAGCGCGTGCATCAGTTCCAGTTCCGGCTGGTTGAGGGTCTTGCCGACCGAGCCGAGATCGATCGCCTGGCCGCCGGCCATGCCGCGCGAGCCGCTGGCGTGGGCGAGCAGGGCAATCATTTCGAGTTGTCGTGCCGGCTGGCCGAGCGGCTGCCCGGCCAGCAGTTCGAAGGCCAGCGTCTGCAGGCTGTCGCCGACCAGCAGGGCGGTCGCTTCGTCGAATTCGACGTGACATGTCGGTCGACCGCGGCGCAGCACGTCGTCGTCCATGCACGGCAGGTCGTCATGGACCAGCGAGTAGGCGTGAATCATTTCGACAGCGCAGGCGACAACATCGAGTTTTTCCGGTGCCGCGCCGGTCAGTTCGCCGGCGGCGAAGGCGAGCAGCGGGCGAACACGCTTGCCGCCACCGAGCGTGGCGTAGCGCATGGCGTCATGCAGACGGGCGGGGATGCTGTCAGCGGCCGGCAGTTGGCGGGCGAGGGCGGCTTCGACGCGCGCCTGCGTGGCGGCCATCCACTCGGTGAAGGCGGCTGCGCTCATGGCGCCTCCAGGCTGTTGCGGTCGACGTCCTTCAGCACGCCATTTTCGAGGACACGGATCTGTTGCTCGGCATCGGCCAGTTGTGCCTGGCAGTGCTGCATCAGTTCCATGCCGCGGCGATAGGCGGCGATCGAAGCCTCCAGTTCCAGCTTGCCGTCCTCCATGCTGTGGACGAGGCTTTCCAACTCGGCCAGCGCGGTTTCGAATTTCATGTCGGCAACGGGGGCTTGATCCATGGCAACGGGTTCGGAAAAACCAACAAAAATACTCTATCAGGGGGCTTCAGGTCAAATTCGGGGCAGGGTAAAATGGCTTTCTTTAATCCCGCTGGAGGCGTGGAATGTCCGACGTGGCGACGCTGTCCCGTTTGGCCCCCGCAGTTTCCCAACTGCCGGTGGACTGGTACTTCGACGAAAAGATTTTCGAGCTGGAGAAAAAGCTCATCTTCGATGCCGGTCCCGGCTATGTCGGTCACCAGCTGATGGTGCCGGAAGCGGGCGACTACCGTTCGCTGGAATGGAAAGACCACGGCCAGATGCTGCTCAACGGCGGCAGTGCGGGCGACCATGGCGGCATCTGGCAGATGTCGAACGTCTGCCGCCACCGCCAGGCGATCATGCTGCAGGGTTCCGGCAAGCTCCAGGGCAACATCGTCTGCCCGATCCACCGCTGGACTTACGATACCGGCGGCCAGCTGATCGGCGCGCCGCATTTTCCGCAGAACCCCTGCCTGAACCTGAACAAGGCCAGGCTGGAGAACTGGAACGGCCTGCTGTTCAAGGGGCCGCGTTCGGCCAATGCCGACCTGGCGGGGATGAAGGTGGCGGGCGCGCTCGATTTCGCCGGCTACAAACTCGACCATGTCGAGATGCACGAGTGCAACTACAACTGGAAGACCTTCATCGAGGTCTATCTGGAGGATTACCATGTCGTGCCCTACCACCCCGGCCTCGGCAATTTCGTCACCTGCGACGACCTGACCTGGCAGTTCGGCGACTGGTATTCGGTGCAGAAGGTCGGCATCACCTCGTTGCTGAAGTCCGGCTCGGCGACCTACGACCGCTGGCAGAAGGTGGTTCGCGAGTATTACGGCGACCGCGGCGAGACTCCGCCGCAAGGCGCGATCTGGCTGACTTACTACCCGAACATCATGGTCGAATGGTATCCGCACGTGCTGGTCGTATCGACGCTGCTGCCGCTGGGGCCGGAGAAGACGATGAACGTCGTCGAGTTCTACTACCCCGAGGAAATCGTCGATTTCGAGCGCGATTTCATTGCTGCCGAGCGCGCCGCCTACATGGAAACCGCCATCGAGGACGATGACATCGGCGAGCGCATGGACCGCGGCCGCTACGCGCTGATGAGGGATGGGCGTAACGAGGTCGGTCCCTACCAGAGTCCGATGGAAGACGGCATGCAGCACTTCCACGAGTTCTATCGGAGGATCATGCAATCCCGTCCGTAAGCGATTGCTGCATCGCACAAGGCGTCGGGGTAAAATCCGGCGCCTTTTTCTTTTTGAGTCGCCTACGAATGCAATCCCTCTGGATGCTGGTCGCCAGCCTGCTTTTCGCCTGCATGGGGGTCTGCGTCAAATTCGCTGCCGCGACGCATTCGGCGGTTGAAATCACCTTTTATCGCAGCTTCATCTCGCTGATCCTGATGTTCGGCCTGGTGCGTCTGCGCGGTGTGCGCCTCGCCACACCGCACTGGCGCTGGCAGATCAGCCGGGGCGTCGTCGGTTTCTCGGCCTTGTTCGCCTATTTCTATGCAATTACTTTGCTGCCGCTGGCGACGGCGGTAACGCTCAACTATACGTCGGCGATCTTTCTCGCCATCTACCTGGCCCTGGCCGGCATGCGCATGCGCGCCGGCATTCTCGGGGCGCTGATCGTCGGCCTGGTCGGTGTGGCGCTGCTGCTCAAGCCGACCTTCCATGCCGATCAGCTGATCGGCGGCCTGATCGGTCTCGGCTCCGGTGTGCTGGCTGGCATGGCCTACTTCAGCGTGCGTGAACTGGGCGTGCGTGGCGAACCCGAGACGCGCACGGTCTTCTATTTTTCGCTGGTTTCCTCGGCCTGCGCTGGCCTTTGGCTCATTTTCAGCGACCTGCATGCGGTCGACCTGAAAAGCGGCCTGCTTTTGCTCGGTGTCGCCGGTTTCGCCACCGTCGCCCAGCTGGCCATGACGCGCGCCTATACGCGCGGCAAGACCCTGATGTCGGCGGCGCTCGCCTACAGCACGGTGATTTTCTCCAGCCTCTTCGGCGTACTGTTCTGGGGCGAGGTGCTCGATGCCTCGGGCTGGCTGGCCATCGGCCTGATCATTCTCTCCGGTATCGCGGCGACGCATTTTTCCCGCGCCAGCCCGGTGGAACAGGATTAAACTGGCATCAAACAACAGCGGAGATAAGCAATGATCGTCATCGACCATAAACCTCACCGTGTCAGCGTTTCCGTCTTTGGCGAATTTACGCTCGCCGATTACAAGGAGTTCGAGGAGGTCGTCAATTACAAGGTCAAGTTCGAGGGGCCGGTCGATCTGTATTTCAACCTGAGCCAGATGGCCGACCTGACCATCGACGTCGCGTGGGAGGAGATCAAGTTCTCGCGTGCCCATGCCAATGATTTCAAGCGCGTTGCGGTTGTCACCGACAGCCAGTGGGTGACTTGGAGCGCTTGGCTGTCGCAGACCTTCGTCAATGCCGACGTCGAAGTCTTCCCGACAGCCGAGGAAGCCGAGGCTTGGCTGGAGTCGGCGGCTTGAGCTACACGACGCTGGTCGCTGCCGCGACGCTGGCGGCGCATCTCGATGATCCCGCGTGGCTGGTCGTCGATGTCCGGCACCAGCTTGCCGATACCGGCTACGGCGAACGCATTTACGCCGAGAATCATATTCCGGGCGCGGTCTTCCTGCATTGCGATTGCGACCTGTCGGGGCCGATGACTGGTAGCAACGGCCGACATCCATTGCCGGCGCCGGAAAAGCTGGCCGCGCGACTGAGTGAAATCGGCATCGGACCGCAGACGCAAGTGGTGGCTTATGACGATGCGCAAGGCATGATCGCCGGTCGCCTGTGGTGGCTGTTGCGCTGGCTGGGGCATGACCGGGTAGCCGTGCTCGACGGCGGGCTACAGGCCTGGCAGGCGGCGAACGGGGCGCTGACGTCCGAGCTGCCGCGGCTTCGGCCGGCAAGCTTCGTGGCGAAGGTGCATGACTCAATGGTCGATGCCGATTACGTTCAGGCCTTTCTGCAGACTTCGCGCATGCACCTGGTCGACGCGCGCAGCCCGGACCGCTTCCGCGGTGAGAACGAAACCATCGATCCGGTCGGCGGCCACATCCCGGGCGCGGTCAACCGCTTCTTCCGCGAAAATCTGCAGGCCGATGGCCGTTTCAAACCGGTTGCCGAACTACGTGCCGAATGGCTCATGGTGCTGGCCGGCGCGTCACCGGAACAGGTCGTCCATCAATGTGGTTCCGGGGTTTCGGCCTGCCACAACATATTGGCGATGGAAATTGCCGGATTGACTGGCTCTCGCCTGTATGCGGGATCGTGGAGCGAGTGGTGCACCGATTGCGGACGGCCGGTGGCATGATTTTTCAGAATAATTCGTTTATTTAACAGAAGCTTGTCGCAGGTCAAGGTAATTTTTAGGTGCAAGCGCCTAATTAGGCCCAACACATTTCAAAAGAGAGAGGGGACGCCATGTTGACGCTGCAAGACTGTATCGAATTGTCTGATCTGAATGAAGAGGAAATCCTCGCCATCGCCGAGCATGAACATATCCCGGAAATGCTCGCCGTCGAAATGGGTAATTATCTGGCTCACACCCCGAGCGGTGAAAAGCGCATCAAGCGCATGATCGTGGATGACATCGACCACGCCAGGGAAACCGGCAACGTGAAGCATGCCGCTGTGCTCAAGAGCGTTTTGAAGCATTACGTGGCGGAGCATGCCGGCGCAGCGTGACGGCGTGTTTTGCAACTTTTTTCAGTAAACCGGCCTTTCCATCAAGGCCGGTTTTATTTTGATCCGCAGGGTACGAATCGATGCAAGCCGAACTCCGTGCAGCACTGGTCGACGATCTCGACCAACTGATCCGTCTGCATGACCGCGAACTGGATAACGCAACCCTGGCGGCGCTCAAGGCCACCGATTTTCCCGCAGGCTTGGCGCTGGCCCCGGTCGACGCGATGGCCGTTCAGGCCTATGCCAATGTTTCGGCAGCCCTCGCCGGCTTGTCCGAGGCGCCGGTGGCGGACGTCATCGATGACCTAGCCGCCGATTACGCCGCGATCTATCTCAACAACCGCCTCGGCGCTTCGCCGTATGAGTCGGTCTGGCTCGATGACGACCATCTGGCCTGCCAGTGGCCGATGTTCGAGTTGCGCGAAATCTACGCCGCGGCCGGCTTCAAGGCAGCCGACTGGCGCAGCCGCTTCGACGACCATCTGGTGCTGCAATTGCACTACCTGCGTCACGTTTTGCAGACCGTTGCGGTCGACGGCAAAAAAATGGCCAATTTCATCGACGAACATGTCGGCTACTGGTTCCCGGATTTCGCCCAACGTGTCGCGCTCGGCTGCAATACCCCGTTTTATGCGGCGCTCGCCGAGCTGACGCACGTCTGGTTGTTGCGTTTCCGCAACGTGCTGGATGAAATTTTCGCTTGCCCGCCGCCGTCGCGCGAGCAGATGACGGCGCGGATCCAGAAAAAACTGGCGCTCGACAAGGCCGAGGTCGCGCCCATCCGCTTCATGCCGGGGGCGCAGGGGCCGAGCTGGTAGCTGCCAGCCGGGCCAGAGCCCAGGCAACATGCTCACGCACCAGCGGTGAAGGGTGGTCGGCGCGGCTGCTCAGGGCGGCCCGTGCTTCCGCCGACGCCGGCGCATTGCCCAGCGCTACGGCGATGTTGCGCAACCAGCGCTCGTGACCGATGCGGCGGATCGGGTTGCCGGCCAGTCGCTCGTTGAATTCCCCCTCCGTCCATGCAAACAGCGTGCTCAAGCGGGCGCTGTCCAGCCCGTGACGCGGTGAAAACGCCGGATCGCCGAGCTGCGCGAAGCGGTTCCATGGACAGCACACTTGGCAGTCGTCGCAGCCGTAGATGCGGTTGCCGATCAGCGGGCGGAATTCCTCGGGGATGGCGCCGGCCAGTTCGATCGTCAGGTAGGAAATGCAGCGCCGGGCATCGACCTGATACGGTGCGATGATGGCCTGCGTCGGGCAGATGTCGAGGCAGGCGGTGCAAGTGCCGCAATGTTCTTCGACGGGCGAATCCGGCAGCAGCGGCAGGTCGCAGTAGATTTCGCCGAGAAAGCGCCAGGAGCCTTGCTGCGAGAGCAGCAGCGTGTGCTTGCCACGCCAGCCGAGGCCCGCCTGTTGCGCAAAATGGACTTCCAGGACCGGCGCCGAATCCGAGAAGACACGGTAGCCGAAGGGACCGATCAGCGCCGCGATGGCGTCGGCGAGTTTCTGCAAGCGGCCGCGCACGACCTTGTGGTAGTCGCGCCCCAGGGCGTAACGGGATATTGCCGCCTGCTCCCGTGCGTCGGCCATTTTGGCCGATGGAAGGTAGTCGACCGCAACCGAGATCACTGTCACGGTGCCCGGGTGGAGTTGCTGCGGATTGGCGCGCAATTCGGCATGGCGGGCCATATAATCCATCTCGCCGTGACAGCCGGCTGCCAGCCATTCGCGCAGTTCGCCGGCTGCGCCGCCGACATCTGCTTGGGCGACGCCGACGGCGGCAAAGCCCAGTTCCCTGCCGGCCCGCCGGATGGCTTCCTTCAGCGCCGCATTGTCCAACGTGGAGTCCAGATCTTGCATAGCCCCGATGTTACCGCCGTTTTCCAGTTACCCGACGAGGCAGCCACCCAGCGCCTGGGCCAGGCATTGGCGCCGGCGCTGCATCCGGGGCTGGTGATCTTTCTCGAAGGCGACCTAGGCGCCGGCAAAACGACACTGGTTCGCGCCATGATCCGGGCGCTCGGTTATCAGGGGCCGGTGAAAAGTCCGACGTATTCTCTGGTTGAAGTTTACGTAATTTCGAGCTTATACTTATATCACTTTGATTTTTATCGTTTCGAGTCACCCGAGGAGTTTCTCGATGCGGGCTTTGATGAATACTTTAATGACGATGCGCTCTGCCTGGTCGAATGGCCGGAGCGCGCTGAGGGCTGCGTTCCGTCGCCAGACCTGCGGCTGCGCCTTCATCATGCAGGTTTCGGGCGTCTCCTCGAAGCCGTGGCAGATACACCGGAAGGGGCGCAATGCCTAAAGATACTGAACTCAGCACTGGGCGGCGACAACTCCTCCGCTACGCCGGCGCCGCGCTGATTCTTTCCGTTTCGCCGGTGGCCGGCGCCGTGGCTCGACTGCCGTCCGTGCTGTCGGTGCGGATCTGGCCGGCGCCCGATTACACGCGCGTCACGCTGGAACACGACGCGCCGCTCAAATTCACGCACTTTACCGTCGAGAATCCCGACCGTTTGGTGGTCGATATCGAGGGCGTCGAATTCAACAGCGTGCTCGATAGTCTGGCGCGCAAGGTGACGACCGACGACCCCTACATCAAGCTGTTGCGCGCCGGGCGTTACAAGCCGGGCGTCGTGCGCCTAGTCATGGAACTCAAGACCAAGGTCGCGCCGCAGGTTTTCGAGCTCAAGCCGGCCGGCGAGTATGGCCATCGTTTGGTGCTCGATGTCTACCCGGTAACACCAGTCGATCCCCTGATGTCGCTGGTCGAAGGGCGCAAGGATGCGGTCGAGCCCCTCAAGCTCGAAGCCGAGACGAAGGTTCCGGAAACACAAGCCAAAAAGGCCGAGCCGGCCCCGGCCCCCGCACCCGAGGCGCCCGAAATCAGGACGACGCGCAAATCCGGCAAGTCGATTGTCGATCGCCTGGTCACCATCACGCTCGATCCCGGCCATGGCGGCGAAGACCCCGGTGCCGTCGGTCGCGGTGGTACCTACGAAAAGAACGTGACGCTGGCGGTGGCCAAACGGCTCAAGGCCCGCCTCGACGCTGAACCCAACATGCGCGCGGTGATGACGCGCGACTCGGATTTCTTCGTGCCCCTGCAGATGCGCGTGCAAAAGGCGCGGCGCGTGCAATCCGACCTCTTCCTGTCAATCCACGCCGATGCCTGGCTCAAGCCGGATGCCCGCGGCTCTTCGGTGTTCGTGCTGTCCGAGCGTGGGGCGTCGAGCACGCAGGCGCGCCTGCTGGCGCAGCGCGAGAACGAGGCGGACATGATCGGTGGTGTCAATCTTGGCGCCAAGGACCTGTTCCTCGCGCGGACCCTGCTAGACCTTTCGCAAACCGCGACGATCAACGACAGCCTGAAACTGGGCAAATACCTGCTGGGCGAACTCGGTTCGGTCAATACCTTGCACAAGAACAACGTCGAGCAGGCCAGCTTTGCCGTTCTGAAAGCGCCGGATATACCTTCCGCGCTGATCGAGACGGCCTTCATCTCCAACCCGGACGAAGAGCGCCGGCTCAATGACGACGCCTATCAGGACAAGCTGGCCGATGCGATCGTCCGCGGCATTCGCCAGTACTTCATCAAGAACCCGCCGGGGCCGAAGGCCAAACTCGCCAGCATTGCCTGAAGCGCCTGGCGCTTAGTGGGCGGCGGTTGCCGCAAGCGCTCCTGAAGCAGTCAGCGTCTCGTAGCCGGCGACGCGGTTGCGTCCATTCTGCTTGGCCCAGTAAAGGGCCGCATCGGCGCGGTCGATGATGCCCGTTGGTGTATCGTGCGGCAGCAAGCGGCAATAGCCGATGCTGACCGTCGCCCGGTCGACGTCGGCAAAGGTGTGGTCGGCGACGGTAGTGCGGAAACGCTCGAAGACCCCTAGGGCGTTCTTCTCGGTGGCGGGTTGCAGGACGACGATGAATTCCTCGCCGCCAAAGCGGAACAGCTGGTCGTCATAGCGGAAGGTTTCGCGCATCAGCTGCCCGAACATGACGAGAACCGCATCGCCGGTCAGGTGGCCGTGACCGTCGTTGATACGCTTGAAATGGTCGATGTCGCAGATCGCCAGCCAGTGGTGCTCATTGCCGCCGCTGCGGCGCCGGCAGGGGGCGGCCGGATGTTGCTGGGCCTCGTCGTTGGCGGCCTTGCCGAGGACTTCGAACAGGTGCTTGTCGAAGGTCTTGCGATTGGCGAGGCCGGTCAGCGTATCTGCCTCACCATAGTCGAGGAGCGAGATATGGTGCCCGAAATATTCCACCAGTCCCATCAGCAGGACGCGGCGGTCAGCCGGAAAGTCGACCGGAAGGGAAATGTCGATCAGATAAACCGGCTGATTGTTCTCGATGACCGGGAATACTAGGCGATCCGAACCATTGGGCAGCGTCTCGAGGACGATGCCGCATTCCGTCTGGCAGCGCCGCAGCAGCGGGTCGTGGTCGATCGGCTGGCAATGGCGGCGTTCCGGCAGATAGGCGTTGTGCGAGAACTGCCCGGCCGGGCCCAGGCCGGCGCATGAAAAGACGATCGATTTCTTCTGGGCCGGGTAGCAGCGATAAACCGCAAAGGCTGACGGACTGAAAAGATCCTGCATGGCATCGACCAGCGCCGCATTGATTTCGGTGCGGTCGCGCTTCGAGGAAATGCGGATGATGTGCTCGATCAGCTGGAGCATGGCGGGCGTCGATCTTTGCCGGAGTAAAGCACCGAATGTAGCAAATTTGGCCGGCGGATGTGGGCTCGTGGCGGCCGGCAGGGATTGCCGCCACCCGGAACGAGCGCCGCGCATTACAAGCCGCTATAATTACCTATTTTTTCGGGCATAAAATGCGGGTTTTTCGCGGCTTTTCGCGCCCGGTTCCGGGGCCGACGGCATTGGCGATCGGCAATTTCGACGGCGTACATCGCGGGCATGGTGCCTTGTTGGGCCGCTTGGGTGAGGTCGCGCGCCAATCCGCTCTGCCGCCCAGCATTCTCACCTTCGAGCCGCATCCGCGCGAATTCTTCAGTCCGGCTTCAGCGCCGGCGCGCCTGACGACCTTCCGCGAGAAGCTCGAACTGCTTGCCGACGCCGGTGTCGAGCAGGCTATGGTCTGCCGCTTCAACGCTGCCTTCGCGGCGCTGTCGGCCGACCAGTTCATCGAACGGGTGCTGGTGCGCGGTTTGCGCGTCCGTCATTTGATCATCGGCGACGATTTTCGCTTCGGCCAGGGGCGCGCCGGCGACTTTGCACTGCTCCAGAAAGCCGGTGCCCAACATGGGTTTGCCGTCGAGGCGATGGGCAGTGTCACGGTCGACGACGAAAGAGTATCCAGTTCCGGCGTCCGTCAGGCGCTGGCTGCCGGCGACATGGAACACGCGGCCCGCCTGCTGGGGCGCCCCTACGTCATCGACGGCCAGGTCGCTCATGGCGACAAGATCGGCCGTCAGCTCGGCTTTGCCACGGCCAATATCCGCATCAAGCACAATCCCTTGCCGATGGCCGGCGTTTTTGCCGTCGAGGTCAGCGGTCTGGGCGACAAGCCCTGGCCCGGCGTCGCCAACCTCGGTATCAGGCCGACAGTCGGCGGCACCCGGCCGCTGCTGGAAGTGCATCTCTTCGATTTCGACCGTGACATTTACGGCGCGCACATCTCGGTGCGTTTCGTCCACAAGTTGCGCAACGAGCAACGTTTCCCCAATTTCGATGCCCTCAAGGCGCAGATCGCGGCCGATGCCGCGGCGGCGCGGGCCTTCTTCACGCTGTGAGCACGCAAAATGGCTGATTACAAAGACACCCTGAACCTGCCGGATACCGCCTTTCCGATGCGCGGCGACCTGCCCAAGCGCGAGCCGCAATGGGTTGGCCAGTGGCAGGAAAAGAAGCTCTACCAGCGCATCCGCGAAATCAGCGCCGGTCGTCCGCGCTTCGTGCTGCACGATGGCCCGCCCTATGCCAACGGCGATATCCACATCGGTCACGCGGTCAACAAGATTCTCAAGGACATCATCGTCCGTTCGAAGACGCTCTCCGGCTTCGACGCGCCCTACGTGCCGGGCTGGGACTGCCATGGTCTGCCGATCGAGCACCAGATCGAGAAGCTGCATGGCAAGAATATTCCCGCCGACAAGGTGCGCGAACTGTGCCGCGCCTACGCGGCCGAACAGGTCGAGCGCCAGAAGAAGGATTTCATTCGCCTTGGCGTGCTGGGCGAGTGGGAGAACCCCTATCTGACCATGGCCTTCAAGGCCGAGGCCGAGGAAATCCGGGCGCTGGGAAAGATTCTGGAGCAGGGCTACCTCTACCAGGGACTGAAACCGGTCAACTGGTGTCTGGACTGCGGTTCGGCGCTGGCCGAGGCCGAGGTCGAGTACGAGGACAAGACCTCGCCGGCCATCGATGTCGCCTTCGAAGTCCATGAAAATCACGCCGCCAAGCTGGCCGCCGCTTTCGGGCTGACGCATCTGCGCGGTCCGGCCTTCGCGGTAATCTGGACGACGACTCCGTGGACGCTGCCGGCCAATGAGGCGGTCAGCGTGCATCCGGAACTGACCTACGACCTGATCGAGACGGAGAAGGGGGCGCTGATTCTGGTCCGCGAGCTGGCCGATGCGGCACTCAAGCGTTATGGACTGGAGGGCGCGACGGTGGCCTCGACGACCGGCGACAAGCTCGACCAGATCTTGTTGAAGCACCCGTTCCAGAACCGCGACGTCGCTATCATCTGCGGTACGCATGTGACCACCGAAGCCGGTACCGGCCTGGTGCACACCGCACCAGCGCATGGCGTGGACGACTACAACATCGGCAAGAAATATGGCCTGCCGGTGAACAACCCGGTCGGTAACGACGGTCGCTTCATCAGCACGACGCCGGCGTTGGCGGTTGGCGAGCTGGCCGGCAAGAGTGTTTGGGAAGCCAACCCGCTGGTGTTGCAGGAACTCGAATCCCGCGGTCGACTGCTCAAAACCGAGAAAATCCAGCACAGCTACCCGCACTGCTGGCGCCACAAGACGCCCATCATCTTCCGCGCCACCACCCAATGGTTCATCGGCATGGAAAATCGCAAGGGCGAAGAAGCGCCGACCCTGCGCTGGATCGCCGAGCGTGCTGTCGACGAGACCCAATTTTTCCCGGCCTGGGGCCGCGCCCGCCTGGAAGCGATGATGAAAACCCGCCCGGACTGGTGCGTCTCGCGCCAGCGCAACTGGGGGGTGCCGATCCCCTTCTTCCTGCACAAGGAAACCGGCCAGCCGCATCCGCGCACGGCCGAACTGATCGAGCAGGTCGCCCTGCGCGTCGAAAAGGCCGGCATCGAAGCCTGGTTCAGTCTCGATGCCACCGAACTTCTCGGTGCCGACGCTGACCAGTACGTCAAGATGAAGGACACGCTCGACGTCTGGTTCGATTCCGGCACCACGCACTGGCATGTGCTGCGTGGTTCGCACGCCGCCCAGTCGACCTACCCGGCAGACATGTACCTTGAAGGCTCGGACCAGCATCGTGGCTGGTTCCAGTCCTCGCTGCTTTCCGGTTGCGCCATCGATGGCCGCGCCCCGTACAAGTCGCTGCTGACGCACGGCTTCGTCGTCGACGGCAAGGGCCACAAGATGTCCAAGTCGAAAGGCAACGTCATCGCCCCGCAGCAGGTGTCCGACAAGATGGGCGCCGACATCCTGCGCCTGTGGACGGCGTCGACTGATTACTCCGGTGAATTGACGATTTCCGACGAGATCCTCAAGCGCGTGGTCGAAGGTTATCGTCGCATCCGCAATACGCTGCGCTTCCTGCTGGCCAATGTCTCCGATTTCGATGCGGGCAAGGATATGCTGCCGGTCGAGGAGTGGCTGGAAATCGACCGCTACGCCCTGGCGCTGACACGTGAACTGCAGGAAAGCTGTCGCGCCGATTACGATCGTTACGAATTCCACCGCGTCGTGCAGGCACTGCAAACCTTCTGCTCGGACGACCTCGGCGGCTTCTATCTCGATATCCTGAAGGACCGTCTGTACACCACCGCACCGAAATCGGCCGCCCGTCGCTCTGCCCAGTCTGCGCTTTGGCACATTACGCAAAGCTTCGTTCGCCTGCTGGCACCGATCACCTCATTCACCGCCGAAGAGGTATGGCAGGTTCTGGATGGCAATGCCGATGATTCGGTGATGTTCCAGGTCTGGCACGACCTGCCCAAGCCGGACGGCGAGGGCGAAATGCTCGCCAAGTGGGCGCTGGTCCGCGCTGCGCGGGCCGACGTGACCAAGGCGCTCGAAGCACAGCGCGAAGCCGGAAAGATCGGGTCCGCCCTGCAAGCTGCGGTCGAGATCCGTTGTGCCGGCGAGAAGTTCGACGCGCTGGCAGCGTTGGGCGACGACCTGAAATTCGTCCTTATTTGCTCGTCGACCGCAGTCGTCAGGGATGAAGCCGAACAGGTCATCGCCACACCGCTGGAACATGCGAAGTGCGAGCGCTGCTGGCATGTGCGTGAAGACGTCGGCGCCAATGCCGAGCATCCGACCCTGTGCGGCCGTTGTGTCAGCAATCTGTATGGTGAGGGCGAGGCGCGAACCTGTGCCTAAGGCGGGGCACTGGTATGCGCTGGCCGGGCTGGTCGTCGTCCTCGACCAGATCAGCAAGTGGATCGTGTTGGCCAACATCGAGCTTGGTCAGACGGTCTACGTCGCGCCGTTCTGGAACTGGGTACTGACTTACAACCCGGGCGCCGCCTTCAGTTTCCTGGCTGACCAGCCGGGCTGGCAGCGCTGGTTTTTCACGGCGCTGGCGCTTGCCGTTTCCGGCTGGATTGCGCTGGAGTTGCGCCGTCACCCCGAACACAAACTGCTCTCGCTCGCCCTGGCGCTGATCATGGGCGGGGCGCTGGGCAATGTGATCGACCGCGTGCGTTTCGGCGCGGTCGTCGATTTCATTCAATGGCATGCCGCTGGCTACTACTGGCCGGCTTTCAACGTCGCCGATTCGGCCATCACCGTCGGCGCCATTTTGCTGGCTTTTTCGACGTTGACCGCAACAGACAAGAAAGAGATTCCCCGATGAGCGAAACCGTCCGTTCCGACAGCTACCTGACCCTCCATTACCGCATCACCGCGCTCGATGGCGAGGAGTTCCTGTCCACCTTCGACATGAGCCCGGCCACATTGCAGATGGGTAGCGGTCAACTGGCCGAAAACCTTGAAAACGTGCTGATCGGCCTGCCGGCGATGGAACATTTCGTCTTTGAACTGGAGCCGGAGCAGGCTTTCGGCCAGCACAATCCGCGCCTCGTCGAACGTCTCGCCCGTAGCGGCTTGCCTGCCGACATGGAACTCAAGGAGAACTCCGTCGTCGAATTCACCGCGCCCAACGGCGGCACCTTTACCGGCTTCCTGCGCGAACTGGACACTACGCACGCGCTCTTCGACTTCAACCACCCGATGGCGGGCAAGACAATCCGCTTCGAGGTGAAAATCATCGGAATCATGTAATGCAAATTCTCCTCGCCAACCCCCGTGGCTTCTGCGCCGGCGTCGAACGCGCCATCGCCATCGTCGAACGCGCCCTGGAAAAATTCGGCGCGCCGATCTATGTGCGGCACGAAGTCGTGCATAACAAGTTCGTCTGCGATGACCTGCGCGCCAAGGGGGCGGTTTTCATCGAGGAACTGGCCGAGGTGCCGGCTGGCAGTACAGTGATTTTCAGTGCGCATGGTGTCTCCAAGGCGGTGCGTGAAGAGGCTGACCGACGCGGACTGAAGGTCTTTGATGCGACATGCCCATTGGTTACCAAGGTGCATGTCGAGGTCGGCAAGATGCGTAACCAGGCCCGAGAAGTTGTCATGATCGGCCACAAGGGGCACCCGGAGGTCGAGGGGACGATGGGGCAGAGTTCGGACGGTATGTACCTCGTCGAAACTACAGAGGATGTCAAGAGTCTCAGAGTCGGCACCCCGGGCGCACTTTCCTTCGTTACCCAGACCACCCTTTCGGTTGACGATGCCTCGGTGGTCATCGCCGCCCTCAAGCAACAGTTCCCAGACGTTCAGGGGCCGAAAAAGGACGACATCTGCTACGCCACGCAGAACCGCCAGGACGCCGTCAAGTCACTGGCTGAACAGTGCGATCTCGTGCTCGTCGTCGGCAGTCCGAACAGTTCCAACTCGCGGCGTCTCAAGGAGGTGGCGATTGCCCGAGGCGTCGCCGGCTACCTTATCGACGGCCCAGACGAAATCGATCCTGCATGGCTGGCCGGTAAGCACAATATTGGCGTCACTGCGGGTGCCTCAGCACCGGAAATTCTCGTAAAAAAGGTGGTCGACCGCATCAGCCTGCTGACCGGCGCCACGGTATCCCAAGTGACCGGTATCGAAGAAGGCGTTTCATTTCCACTGCCGAAGGAACTCGCATCGACCTGAGCGAGTTTCAAAGGCCGCCGTTTACCGACTGGCTGGCCGAGTGCTGGCTTTACCGTGTAGATTGATCGGTAGCTGATCAATCTACAAGACCAGAAGCAAGAATCGGAACGGACTCGTCCTGTCAGTCCGCAACTAGCGTTTTCCCAATATCGGGACCGCATCCATAGCCTGAACGGGGCCAAAATCGGACATCTGATCGGTGTCGAGGAGGAAGCGCAGTTCCCGTTGCTGAAAAGATTGGCATAGTATCCGGCAGTAGAAGCGATCAGGTTGATGCCTCGGGTTGTGTGGACTCTTCTACAAGCACTTCGATCCGCCGTGAGCTTTTCGTTGCCTTTCCGGCGATTAACGCAGGTGTGAAGCTCGCATTGCGGAAGACTTCCAGAACGCTGGAAAGGTAGTCCTCCGGCAGGGTGTTTTCTTCCACTGCGATCGACTCGGCTAGCCCGAGTTCATCCACCAGGACAACAAGGACCGCTCGTCCCGGGCCGACATGGGATTCGAGGGGAGGCAGTTCCCCTACTGCGACAACGCTGGCAGGCCGGTCGTCCGGCGCGAAGGAGGGGGGGGCTTCCTCTGTCGTTCCGGTCTGGGCCGACTCTTGCGCATGCTCGCTGCGCAGGGCGCCGGATCCGGTCGAATTGCCAGTGGCTTGTCGAATGTCGGGCAAGCGTTGTATTGCAATAAATGTGATGTCGGGCGCCGGGCGAATATGGGCGGTCATTTCGAGGCGAGGCGGCACGCTGATCGACTCGGCCGCCAGCCAGTGGGCGCAAAGCGAAGCAAGCACGGCGAGCATGAACGAATGCTGCGGGCGACGTTGCGATGGGTTTGGAACTTCAGTTGGACGGCAATTAAGCATGCTTGGAAGATTAGCAAAACGTGGCTGCAGCGAACTGCCGCCTGTCTCCTAAATTCAGCCGCCGGTCCAGATCGGATGACATTCGGGAGGAATGCGCATACGATTCCAATCGGAAGCAGTTGCGCCGAGGATGTGTCGAGAGGCGGGATGGGGAAATGGAGAGGGGAGTTATGGGTACAGGTATCAAGGCGAAGGGCTTCACGCTGATCGAGTTGATGATCGTTGTCGTGATTGTCGCCATTCTCGCATCGGTTGCGTTGCCGAGTTATACGGATTACCTGCGCCGCTCGCAGATTCAGGAGGCGTTTGCCGAATTGGCGAACTTGCGCATCAGGTTGGAACAGTATTATCAGGACAACCGGAACTACGGAACCAATGGCTGTGGTGATGGCGTGCCAGCAGTCAATTTCAATATCCCTGGTCGATTCGGCTATGTCTGCGCGCTTGCCAACGTCAATGGTGTTCCAGGCCAAGCCTACACTCTGACGGCGACCGGCGCCCGCGAGCGGGCGCTTGGTCACGAGTACACCCTGAACCAAGCGAATGCCAGGACGACCACGGCCTTCAAGGGTGCGGCGGTCAACAGAGCTTGCTGGCTGGCTCGCGGTGACGAATGCTAGTTCAATAAGCCGATGACGATGCGACATTCCGGATTCTCGCTGATCGAACTGATGATCGTATTGGTCATCGTCGGGATCGGCCTGCTCGTCGGTTTGCCGAGCTATGCGAACTGGGTGGCCAACTCCCGGATTCGCAATGCCGCCGAATCGATCCAGAACGGCCTGCAGTTGGCGCGCTCGGAAGCGGTCAGGCGAAATGCGCGTGTCTCTTTCGTGGTTACCGCCGGTTCGGGCTGGACGGTGGGGTGTGTCGCCGTGACGGCGGAGTGCCCGGCGGCTATCCAGAGCCGTGCTGCGAGCGAGGGAAGCACGGGAGTGACGGTGGTGGTGACCAATTCCGGAACGGCGAATACGGTGTTTTTTAACAGTTTCGGTGCAAGTGTCACGGCTGCTGGAGCGGCAGGGCCCGCCAGGGTCGATGTCGATGTCGACTCGGCGACGCTGGCTGCGGCCGACAGCCGGAATCTCCGGGTAAGCGTTTTTAGCGGTGGAGCGGTTCGCATGTGCGACCCCAATCTGGGGGGCACCGATCCGCGCCGGTGTGTCAATTAAGGGGCACTAATGAGATCTGATGTGTCAGTTCGGCAAGGCCGGGGCGGCGAGGGGGGGTTCCTCCTAATTGAAGTGATGGTCGCTATCCTGATTTTCTCGATCGGGATACTTGCCGTAGTCGGTTTGCAGGCAGTCATGATCAAGAACTCGACCGATGCGCGCTACCGGGCGATTGCCAGCTATGTTGCCGAGCAGCGGATCGGAGAGATCAGGACTTACGTTGGAAATCCCACCTCGGCCAATATCGCGAATTTCTTGGAGAATGCGACTGATATTTCCGGCATGCTTCCTGCCGGAACGCGGACGGTGACCCAGCCTGTTGCCGGGCGGATTCAGGTGGTCGTTACCTGGCAGCAGCCCGGCTCCGATCAACACCGCCTGACTACGGTGGCGCACGTCACCGGGGGAGGGTGAAAGAATGGCGCGTATGGGTTATCGCAGAATGCGCGAAGCGGGCCTTAGTCTGGTCGAGGTCATGGTTGCGCTGGTGGTCGGATTGATCACCGTGCTCGTCGTGGCGCAGGTCTTTTCGGCTTTCGAAGGCGACAAGCGGACCACGATGGGTGCGTCGGACGCGCAGACCGGGGGGGCGCTCGCACTATATACCCTGCGTCGCCAATTGGTTGCGGCGGGGTACGGGCTGCCGGTATTCACCACCCAGAACAACGTCCTGCAGCAATGCCCAACCGACTGTTCCGTCGGCGGCAACAGTGGTCAATGTGTCCAGGGTGCTCCGCTGGGCGGAAACGGAAACAGCCTGTTTCCAGTCGAGATCGTGGATGGCGGTACCGGCAGCGACATAATCCGGGCACGTTTCGGTACTTCCCCGCTGGCCGGCGTTCACTCGACCGTTCAGAGTGCGGTCGGCAATGTGCTGACTGTTGATAACAACCAGGCCTGCGCCCCCGGCGACAATGTCCTCCTCATGACGCCTCCCAACGGGTGCTTCGTGTCGACGGTGACCGCCCTTCCGGCACCGCCGGCTAGCACCACCGTCACCGTCAGCGGCGCTGGCCTGAGCGCGTTCGTAGACCCGAACAAGACCGTGCTTGCCTGCCTTGGTACCTGGACGCAACTTACCTATGCGGTCAATAACGACCGCCTAGAGGTCGCGACCAGGGCCAACGGGGTTACAACGACCTCGCCGGCCATTCCCGACATCGTAAACCTGCAGGCCCAATACGGGGTTTCCGCTGCTGCCAACGATAACGTGATCCGTGAGTGGGTCGATGCGACCGGCGTGTGGGCGAACCTGAATGACGAGGCTGCGGATGTCGCACGGCGTAACCGGATCAAGGCAGTCCGCATCGCGGTGGTCGCCCGCAGCGGGCTGCTCGAAAGGAATAATGTCACCGACGTGTGCAGTTCCCTGACGGCCGCCAACCCGACCGGACTGTGTGCCTGGGAGGGCGTTCCGGTCGGTGGAACCATCACGACGGCGTCACCGGCGCCCGCCATCAACCTGAACCCGAACAACGCCAACCCGGACTGGCAGCGTTACCGCTACCGGGTATTCGAGACCATCATCCCGTTGCGCAACCTCATATGGAACAGAACCTCCCTCTGATCATGGATATCCCCTGCGTTACACCACGCGGCAAAACCGGTTGCGGGGCCGCGCTGCAGGGCGGCGCGGTGCTGTTCTTCACCCTGATCGCGCTCGTCGTCATGACCTTGGCCGCCATTGCGCTGGTTCGCTCGGTCGACACCGCCTCGCTGATTTCCGGCAACCTCGCCTTCAAGCAGTCGGCGGCCTCTTCCGGCGACAACGGCATCGAGGCGGCAATGGCGGTATTGGCACTGCCTGCCAATCCGGTCAATTCGAACCTGAATGTCAGTGCGGCGGCGTCGGGCTACTATAATTCCCTCAATCGCGCTATCGATTTGACGACACTGGCTTGGGACAACACCAACAGCGTTCTGGTCGATGGCGACCCACTGACGGCAGGTGCCCAAGCCAACGATCCCGCAGGAAATTCTGTCCGCTACATCATCCAGCGCGTCTGCCTGCACCCGACGGCGGCGGCGGCCAACCTGTCTTCCGGCCAGACGATCAATGTATCGCTGGCGAACTGCAGCCTGACCGACGCGACCGACACCAGTTCGAAACAGGTCAAGGAGGATCCGCCGCCTCCCGGGGCAGGTTCGCCGATTTACCGTATTACCGCCCGGGTGGCCGGGCCGCGCAACACGGTTTCCTATACCCAAGGCTTTGTCTATTGAGGGCCATGTCATGATCTACCGTCCCGATATTTCTGCCCGCCAGCCGATCGTTGTCACCGCCGTTTCGGCGCTGCTGCTGGCCCTGTCGTCGCTGGTCTCGGCCGGCAACGTCAATCTGTCCAGCGTCCCGCTGACCACCGCGACGACGACCAAGGTGCTGCCCAACCTGATGTACATCCAGGACAACTCGGGCAGTATGAACTGGGACTACATCCCGGACCGGATCGTCGACGGCAACTATTGCAAGGGCGGGGGCACCGGGACCACCAACCGGTGCTGCCGGAACGACAACGGCAATGCCATCGGTTCGAGTAGCGAAGAGAGTGTGTGCAATCCCCGCCCGGCCGGCTCGACCTACCGCGGGATGCCGCCGTTCGCCACGTCGACCTTCAACCGTATCTACTACAATCCGGCGCTGACCTACCTGCCGCCGCTCAATGCCGACGGAACGACCAAGACAGTCAGTTTCGGCAGCAACTTCAACGCCGTTCCCTATGACGGTTACGACGTGCAGGACGACATTCAGATCAGCAACAGCTACCCGGTCAAGACGGTCAACCTGCCATCTGACTATCCCGATGTCGAGTGGTGTACCAGCAATCAGTACACGGACTGCCTGCGCAACGACAACTACCTGCTGCCTGGCGTCGTCAATGGCAAGAACTACCAGTACCAGCATGCGGTCACGGTCAGCACGGGTACCAGTTCGTTGGCCACCGGCACGGTGGCCAACCCGACCACGCAGACCCGGACCAGCCGCGGCCCGTTCTACTACGCGGTCGTCCCCGGCGAATATTGCACGACGGCCGGCCTGACCGCCTGCGTGGCGCAGAACGCACCGACGACGACGCATGCCTTCCCGGCCTATGTACGCTGGTGTAATGATACCGCGCTGACCAACTGCAAGGCGACCGGCGATACGAGCACCTACCGCTACCCGCGTTATCCGACGGTGATTACCGCCACGGGAACTAACGGTTCGGCAAGCGTGGGCGAGATCCGGCTGGTTTCCGATGTGCCGCGTGCCAACATTTCTCCCACCGATGCGACCTGCAGCAACGTGAGTGACGCAACAAAGGTGGTGATCAACGACATCACGATCGGGGGGCAGTCGATTCTGGCCACGAAGCCCTTCACCTACTGCAACCCGAATAGTGATCAAAATACCCGCAATCGCGGCTTGACGAACGCAATCATCGCCAACATGGGCAACGGTTTCACCGGATGGCGTGATCCGAACTGGAACCGGACGGTCGAGGTCACGACGCCGGCCGATAGCATGTACAACGGTGCCGCCGTGGGCGCGACAGTTGCTTCGTGTTGCGCGCAGCTGACTTTTTCCAACCCCACCGCGTTTGCCGGCGGTATAACGCCGACCGGCGTAGCGGCCGTTCCCGGCAAGTTCGTCCGCATCGACATCGCGTCGGGGCAGACTTACGGCGACCTGATCGAGAACGGGGTCAAGATCATCGACCGTTCGCGGCGGACCGACTGTACCAACGGCGTTTGTACATATGCCCAGGAGTTGCAGAACTTCGCCAACTGGGTGGCCTGGTACCGCAGCCGGATGCAGATGATGAAGACCTCGGTGAGCCGTGCCTTCCAGACGGTCGATACGCGCTATCGCGTCGGCTATATGACCATCAACAACCGGACGTCGAGTTTCAACAACCTCCAGATTTCCAAGTTCAATTCGACACAGAAAACGAGCTGGTTCAACAAACTCTTCGCCGCCATCCCGGACGGTGGCACGCCCTTGCGCTCATCGCTCGCCCTGGCTGGCCAGATCTATGCCGGGCAGAAACGGATCAACAGCGGCGACGAGGACCCGATCGAGTACTCGTGCCAGCAGAACTTCGTCCTGTTGACGACCGATGGTTACTGGAACAGTGACGACACAGCAAACAGCAACAATAGCGATGTGAAGGGGCTGGATCCCTTCGGTTCGGGCAACGCGAGCCAGATCGGCAACCGGGACGCGACGCCGACGCCCCGGCCGTACTTTGAAGGCCCGACGGCAACCTACAACACCCTCGCCGACATCGCCAAGTATTTCTACGATACCGACCTGCGCGACGCCGCCCGGGCGGGCTACAACGGCACGACGACGGACGACAACTGCACGGTCACCAGCACGGACGACGACACCGGTGTCAGCTTTACGAGAAATGTCTGCGAAAACAACGTGTTCGTGACGCCGACCGACAACAATACCAAGCAGCACATCACCACCTTCACGCTCGGCCTCGGGGTCGACGGTAACTTGCAGTTCCAGGACGACTACCAGACCACGACGGATACGACGTCCGATTTCTACCAGTTGAGGAACGGAACCGGGTCGCCAGTGGTGAACTGGCCGGTACCGCAGTCCGGTACGCAGACGACGGTGGATGACCTCTGGCACGCGGCGGTCAACGGGCAGGGGCGCTATTTCAGTCCGAAGGATCCGGCGGAACTGGGCAACGGGCTGGCCAAGGCGCTGGCTTCCATCACCGCCAAGACGGGGGCCGGCGCTGCCGCGGCGACCAGCACGCTGTCGCCGGTTGCGGGCAACAACTTTGCCTATGTCGCCAGCTATACGACGGCCAAGTGGACCGGCAATCTGGAACAGCGCGGCATCGACACGACCACCGGCGAGGTCAGCGAAACCGCCGTCTGGTGTGCGGAGTCGATTCTCGCCGGCACCTGCTCCGGCACGCGAAGCTCGGCGACGGTCAATGGCGCGCTGGTCAATTACTGCAGCACGCCGCTGCCGAACTGCCCGTCCGGCAGCACCCTCAACGGCGGCAATTGCGAACAGGCGGGGCCGACCTGCCCGAGCGATTTTGCGCTGGTCGGCACGACCTGCACCAAGCCGGCCTGCCCGGACGGCGGCACCGTCCTCAGCGGGACGACCTGCAGGGCGGAGGTTCCGGCTGCGTGCAGCGGGACCCTGCCGACCAAGGTCGCTGCCGCGAGCGATACACGAACGATTGAGGTCAAGGGGACATCCGGGGTACTGGTCGACTTCGATGCAGCTTTTGCCGCGGCCAACCCGGGTTACTTCGATGCGACCAAACTCGCGAACCTTTCGCAGTGGCCGGCGCTGAACACGACGCAAAGGGGTCAGGCAGTGGGCGCGACCCTGGTGAATTATCTGCGCGGCCGGACCGGCAATGAGGACGAAGCAAGCAACCCGGTGGCTGATCGCCTGTTCCGGGCCCGGGAGGCAGTGCTCGGTGACCTGATCGAGGCCAAGCCGAGTTTTATGGGCAAGCCGAAGTTCTCGTACGCGGATCCGGGCTATGCCGATTACGCTGCCGCGAAGGCCGACCGCTTGCCGCTGGATGCCACGGACAATGGTGCCACGGTCTTCGCGGGCGCCAATGACGGCATGCTGCATGCATTCAATGCGAGCAGCGGCCAGGAACGTTGGGCCTTCATCCCGACGCCCGTCCTTCCCAACCTCTACAAGCTGGCTGATGCGGCCTACGGAAGCAACCATGCCAGTTTTGTCAATGGCAGCCCGTTCGTGGCCGACATCTGCGTAGACAACACCGGTGCTGGTCGGACCTGCTTGACCAACGCGACCGCTGCGGACTGGAAAACCATTCTGGTCGGCGGCCTGAACGGTGGCGGGCGGGGCTACTATGCCCTTGATGTGACCGATCCGAGTGCCCCGTCGTTGCTCTGGGAGTTCACCGACGCCAATGACGCCGATCTCGGCTATACCTACGGCAACCCGGTCGTGACCAAGAAGGCCGATGGAACATGGGTGGTGATCTTCACGTCCGGCTACAACAATGCTAGCGGGGTTAGCGGAAACACGACGCAGGGCGACGGCAAGGGCTATCTCTACGTGCTCAATGCCAATACCGGGGCCAAGATCAGCAAAATCGCCACCAACGTCGGAAGCGAGGGTACGCCTAGCGGGCTGGGCAAGATTGCCGCATGGGTCGCCAATCTGGACAAGAACAACGCCTCGCCATATGTGTATGCGGGCGACCTCCTCGGGAACCTCTGGCGTTTCGACATCAACAACGGAGGAACCTCCGGTAATCCAGGTCAGGTGCTGAAATTCGCCATTCTGAAGGATGCTTCAGGCGTTGTGCAGCCGATCACCGTTCAACCCGAACTAGGCCAGATCAGTGACAAGCGTGTGGTCTTCGTCGGTACAGGGAAATATCTGGAATCGGCGGATTTGACCACGACCCAGCGCCAGACGATTTACGCAATCAAGGACGACAGTGCAACGGTCACTCTGGACAATCCCCGTAACGGAACTGGCGTCAATGCAATGGTTTCGCAGACACTTGCGGACAATCCGAGCAACTCGGCTGTCCGCGTGGTTGCCACGCCTGCAACGGTGGACTGGACCCAGAAACGCGGCTGGTACGTCGATCTTCCTGCTGCAAAAACAAACGAGGGCTCCGAGAGGGTGAACGTAACCATGGAACTTGCCCTAGGTATCCTGGCTGTGCCGACGACGGTACCGGCGAGTTCCGATTGCAACCCTGGCGGCTATGGTTACATCAACTATTTCAACTACCTGACCGGTGGTTCCGTTCCCGGTACACCGAACAACGGCGTCTCATATCTGGTGAATAATGTCATTGTCGGTGTCAACACCCTGTACGTGGGGGGCAAGCCAGTGTTCCGCCTAGTGACGGCGAACGGCCCCACGCCGAAGAAATATGGTGAGGATCCGCCGGCACCTACGACCGGGGGGCAATTCCAGGGCCGGCGTGCGATCTGGCGGGAAATGGTGCAGTAAGTCGACAAGGAGCTTGCCCGCAATGCGGGCAAGCTGCTAGAATTGCAAACTTTTACGAAATTTATCGAAGGACAACGATGGCCAACAGCGCACAAGCCCGCAAGCGCGCCCGTCAAGCTGACAAGCAGCGCTCCCACAACGCCAGCCTGCGTTCGACCCTGCGTACCGCGATCAAGCGTGTGCGTCAGGCTATCGACGCCGGTGACAAAGCCGCCGCTCAGGGGGTCTTCCAGCAGTCCGTTGCGGTTCTAGACCGCATTGCCGACAAGAAGATCATCCACAAGAACAAGGCGTCCCGCACCAAGAGCCGTCTGTCGGCACAGATCAAGGCGCTGGCGGCTGCCTGATCTTCGCACGGCAAAACAGAAAAGGCACCTTCGGGTGCCTTTTTCATTGGTGCTGCGAGCGGTTACTTCTTGCCGTCGAGCGAGCAGACGCCGTCGATGATCTGCAGGTCGTTGTCCTGCGCAAAGTTGAGCATGAAGCGGTAGGCCATCGGTTCGACTTCGCCGAGGCGGCCTTCGACGAACACGGCTTTTTCACCGTTGTAGTCGCCGGGGCCGACGTAGGGCGAGTACTTCATCTTGCGCTCGGCACCGAAGGCGGACATGACACCACAAAGGCGTTCGGCCCAGTCGCTGGGGCGGAATTTCTTTCCTTGCTTGGTGAGGCCAACGATGATGAAGGTGGTCGATTCTGGTGTTGTCATTGTTCCACTCTGCTTTTGCGGGCGTTGCGACCTTGTCTTGGCGCATTCTAGCAGAAGCGCCGAAACTGTGGCGTGTTCGCCATTATCATGGAATGGTCGGGGTTGATTTTGGGCGCCTGACATCATTGGGTTTGCTGCCGAAAGCCATGCTTCTCGTTCTATACAAGGGCCGGTTTTTCACTTAACATTCAGCTTACTGCAACTCTTTCGGGTGCTTCTTGAACCGTTGGGTGGCGATCGTTCCGGCGGCATTGGCCGCCGTTTTCGTTTTTTGGGGTTGCCTCATGTCGCATGTCATGAATACTTATGCCCGGTTGCCGGTGGCATTCAGCCACGGTCAGGGTAGCCGGATTACCGATACCGAGGGCAAGGAGTACCTGGACGCGTTGTCCGGGATTGCAGTTTCGACCCTGGGTCATGCGCATCCCAGGCTGGTGGCGGCAATTGCCGCGCAAGCCGGACGCATGCTGCATACCTCCAACCTTTACCACATTCGCGAGCAGGATGAGCTTTCCGACAAGTTGGCCGAGCGTTCCGGCATGCAGGAGATTTTCTTCTGCAATTCCGGTTGCGAGGCCAACGAGGCGGCTATCAAGCTGGCACGTTTTTACGGCCACAAGAAGGGCATCGAAACGCCAACCATCATAGTCATGGAAAAAGCCTTTCACGGCCGGACCATGGCGACGCTGTCGGCAACGGGCAACCGCAAGGCGCAGGCCGGTTTCGAGCCACTGGTCTCCGGGTTTGTTCGTGTCCCCTACGACGACCTGGAAGCGATCAGGGCGGTTGCAGAGCACAACAAGAATATCGTCGCCGTGATGCTGGAAATCGTGCAGGGTGAGGGCGGCATTCATCTCGCCTCCATCGAATTCCAGAAAGGTTTGCGTCAGCTGTGCGATGAGCGCGGCTGGCTGATGATCTGCGACGAAGTGCAGTGCGGCATGGCACGCACCGGCAAATGGTTCGGCTATCAGCATGCCGGCA
>Ga0209310_1000844_pt1 | contig 28269 bp, 15 predicted proteins | sample AD_UKC030_MetaG_FD_184415 | JGI IMG/M metagenome (GOLD analysis project Ga0209310, IMG submission 184415) | Active sludge microbial communities of municipal wastewater-treating anaerobic digesters from USA - AD_UKC030_MetaG (SPAdes) (version 2) | ecosystem: Engineered > Bioreactor > Anaerobic >...
TAATGAGTTGAGTGAAAACTCGGGGACGCATCACGGCCCCCGACTGATCACGGCCGGTCGATCGCGATCGATTGGCCCGTCCTCACTTCATATTATTATATTATACAATTTGTTTTTCAGCAGAATCAAATATTTAGACTCGACCCCATTGTTTTCCCTACCTTTGGGCTAGGGCTCTTTGGCTGGCTGGCTTCGTTGCTGATTCCTTACAGACCCCATCGGGGATGCTCGTCATTCGCGCCTCGCCAGCCAGCCACACTGCCGCCAGCAAAACCCGAAGTGATTTTTGAATAGATCCTAAGGGAGTCGGACGAGGTTGAGTTGGGTTGGGTTATCGACCTCGATCCGGTAGCCGGCGGGAACGGTTGTCTCCCAAAGCAACTGATCTCCATCCCGCCGCCAACGCAACTCGACACGGCCATCTGGCAGAGGAATACTGCCTTCGCACCACTCGAGCTTGTGATTCGAAAACCTGAGTTTGATCCGGCGATGGACGGAATCGACCTCGGCCAGACCCAGCACGTCGCGGTAAAGCACATGAACGGCGTGCGACGCAAAACCGTGATTGCAGCTGGCGTAATCGCCATCGTTCTCCCAAAGGGTCCCGGTGCGATCCGCCATATAAAGCTGATAAGCCAGAGACTCTTCGAGGTTCTGCCGGGCAAGACCGTGGCGGGACAGAAGTTCCAGCCGCAGGACGTTGCCGATAAAAGCGTTGGCCGGATGAATTTCAGGGAAGGCCTTGGTCTGTTTTCGGCCGGGTCCGAAATCCTTCACCAAGGTCTGCCACAGTTTGGGATGCGATGTCGGAGAGGCCACGTCGAAATAAAACGCAAAATATTGACAGACCTCGGTGCGATTTCGGGTGATCTGAAGCTGACCCTCTTTGCGCACCGCGTTGTCGACAAAAAACTCGCCGTCATAGGACTGTTTGCGAATAGTCTCGCGCAAGCGATCGGCATCCTCAGCCAGCTTGGGTAAATCATACAACCGAGCGACAGCAGCCAGGACTCGGGCATACAGCATGTTCGACGGAAAATTGACATCCTGTACGAAGTCATTGGCTTTTGACCATTCCACGAACACCCAGCTGGGCAATTTTTCCAGCAAGCCATCCGGATTGCGATAGGCTTGGAAGAAATCGAGCAGCTTGAGCACGCGAGGTCGGAGGGCCTCCGCCAGGGCACGATCCCCGCTTCGCGCCACATATTCCTCGAGCTCCAACACAAACCACAAGGCCCAATTGGGGATGAAGACCCCGTCATTGTGATCCGCCGGATAACACATGGGCAACATGCCGTCCGGGAGATGGGCAAACCGGGCCGGCAATAAGTAGTTTTCCAGGAAATTACGTTCGACCACGGTGTTGCCACTCAGATCGGCAGCGACGCGCGCGGTAAAGTAGCTGTCGCACAACCATCCCGCGCGTTCCCGCGACGGACAATCCATGAACAGGTCGACCGCGTTTTGGCGGTAAGTCTCCCGGCCGGCGGCGAACAACCGGTTCAATCGCTCGTCGCTCGCCGCGAAATGCGCCAGCCAAACATCGGGATTCACGCATTCCCGGAGATACACTCGGCTGACCTCGCAATCGCCCTCAAGAACCAAGAGTTTCAGATACCGAAAGGTGTAAGGTTCGAATGATTCAAAGGAGTAAACTCCAGGAGGCAATTCGTAGGTGATAATGTTGACACAGCCCAGCCGTTTGAAGTCGACGTCGTTTTGGGTCAGGATCTCATCAAACATCAATTGCAGTCGGCAGGCGGATTTGGCCTTGACCTGTCCGCCGAGGAATCCCGTCAGATTCACCCCGAAATCCACGACGTCGAATTTGTTTTGATCCAAGACATGAGAATCGTCGGGCGAGAGAAACCGAGGGGTTGCCTCGAGGGTCACTCTCTGCAGTTTTTGAAGCTCGAGGGAAGGAACTTCGGCCAGTTCTTTTTCCGGGTAACCGGCCAACTGAGGACCGATCGCAGTCAAGGACCGATCTTTCCAGGGCTGGGCCGGCAGGTTGCCTATCCGAACCTGTCCGCGACTGACCAGCCTGACGGGATGGCGTTGATCGAATTGCGGATAGGGAACACGCCGGGGCAGGAGAGCCTTGGCCGGTTGCTCACTGCACGCGGTTTTTGTAAACGGCACGGCGGGATCCCGTCGCCAGGCGTCGTAATCAGGCGTCAGCCGATAGATCTCGGAAAACGGCCGTTGAAAGCTGTAGCGCTGGGTTTTTTGGATGCGTTCCTCGCGCACGGACGCCTCGAATGCGGAGTTTTGTCCGCCGGTCCAGGCCAAAGGACCGCTTCCGCAAACCACTTCAGCCTGGAGAAACGAGGGTTGGTCCAGAAGGTAATAACTATTGGCGTTATACCCCGCCACCTCGACGGCCACCACATTCATGCCCGGCCTCAGCCGCCCGGTCAAAGGCCATTCGTCCACACGATAATAACCATGCGGGCCCCGGGCGGGGCCGTGTCCCAGGAACTCACCGTTGACAAACGCGCGATATAACGTGGACGCCGTCAGACGGAGGGTGACATCGCCCACTGCGGGCGCCACGAACACGGACCGCCAACCGACAGTAAGGTTCTTCTCCTGCTCCCGGCCCGTTGGCCAGACAGGCTTGGCAGCCGTGAAACGGGGCGCCGATTCTGGCAAAGCGGCGGAATCCGCGCTCCGCGCCAGAGTCGAGCTCAGCACCAAAATGAGGCCCATCATCAGGCTGCTGTTGAAAAGGGAATTTCGTTGCATGAACTCGCCATACCCCCCCTGCCCTGCCTCGTCAACTTCCATCTCCTTTAAAAGCGCCGGAGTTCACGCTGACTGACGGCTTAGGATCTTTGCGAAAAGACATCCAACAAGTCTAAAGCGCTGCCTCGCTTGGCATCGACTTTGCTCTAAAATGCAATTCATGGACCATTGAAGGTTCATCCGATGATGGGCCTCTTGGTTCTGGTTCAGATTCCTGATAAGGTATGTCCATGCGATACTGGCGGTTTTGGCGAATGCGAGGAACGGTTGGTCTGCTGCTCCTTTGTCTGGGGTTATCTTCACTCCTGGCAGAAACCAAGCACATTCGGCTTCGGAACGAACTGATCACGACCACTCCCGCCCGGGCAGGGGTGTTATCTCGGTCCACAGTCGCCGACGCTCCCGTCTCCGGTCTTTACCTGATCCAGTTCACCAACCGCCTGGATGCCGGCTGGCGCCAGGAGCTGCTTGCCGCCGGTGTCGAGTTGTTGCATTACGTTCCCGATGATGCCTTTGTCGCGCATCTGGACCAGGTCCGACTCTCCGAAATCCGCCGACGACCCTATGTTCAGTGGCTCGGGTTGTTCCAGCCACAGCATAAGGTGCACCCAGCCTTGCTCCGACGGATCCCTGGCCAAGCGCTGGAGCGATTTCCCATCAAGTTATTGGCCCGAAGCCAGGCTTCAAACACGGATATGGCATCGATTGTGCGGGTATTACGGGGAACCCTCCACTATCGCACGCTCAGTATGGGAACTTTGATGACTGGCGAAACGGATTTTGCGGGTTTGATGGCTCTATCTCGTTCGCCTGCTGTGCTTTGGATCGAGGGCGCCAGCCGCATGAAGCTCCTGGATGAGGTTGCCACGAAAATTTTGGCTGGTGAAAACGATGTCAATGGCTCTTTGGCCACCGTGCATGAATTGGGTTTCGACGGTCGTGGGGTAACGGTGGCGGTTGCCGATTCAGGCCTGGACTCGGGTGATCTCACTCTGATGCACCCGGATTTGGAGGGGCGCGTGGCGGCGTTATTCGCCTACGACGGTCTGGCTGATGCCAGCGATGAGCATAGCCACGGGACGCATTGCGCCGGTATTATTGCCGGGAACGCCGCCACGGGAGAAACTGATGAATCCGGGGCCTGGTGGGGTTTGGGAGTCGCTCCAGGCGCCCAAATTGTCGCCCAACGCATTTTCGACGGCTCCGGCGAGTACCGTCCGCCATCCAGCTTCGAGCAGATGACTCGGGATGCCGTGCGCAGCGGGGCTTATATTGGGTCCAATTCGTGGGGCGATGACACCGCAGGGCAATACGACTTAAGCGCCGCCGAATTCGACGCGCTGGTGCGGGACGCCGACGCTCTGACCCCCGGCGAACAAGCCTATGTGCTCGAGTTTAGCGCGGGCAATTCAGGTCCTGCCACGCAGACCATTGGCAGCCCAGCGGTTGCAAAAAATGTCATCGCCACGGGCGCCACTCAGAACAATCGCTACGAGTTTCCAATATACGGCGAGGGACAGGAGGTGATGGCCGATTTCTCCAGCCGCGGGCCTTGCGAAGACGGCCGCTTCAAGCCCGATGTGGCGGCGCCAGGAACCTGGATTGCCTCTCTCCGGTCGATTTACGCGGATGATAACAATGCATGGGGGTCGATCAGCGATCGTTATCTGTATCAGGGCGGCACCTCGCAGGCCGGTCCCCATGTCAGCGGCGCGTGCGCGATCTTTGTCCAGTGGTATCGCGTCACGCACAACGGTTCGACTCCATCGCCGGCACTCGTCAAGGCCGCCTTGATCAACAGCGCCGATGACATGGCGACCGCCGAAATCCCCGACACAGGGGGACTGGGCGGCCTATTCGGGGATGCGGGAGAAGGCGGGACCATCATTGTGGGCGATACGGGGCCTGTGCCGAACCATGACGAAGGCTGGGGCCGTGTGAATCTTGAGAACCTGATTGCATCCGAACGGAGGTTCAAGTTTCTGGACCAGGGCGCCGGTCTGGTTTCCGGGGGGATTCAGGAAAGCCGCGTCCTTATTGGCAACCAGCAATCGCTCAAGGTCACCCTCGTTTACACGGACGTGCCGGGTTTGCCGGCCGCCATCCCCGCTCTCGTCAACGATCTTGATCTCGAAGTCATAGCGCCCGACGGCCGATTGTTTCGCGGCAACGCATTTGCCGAAGGCGAGAGCGTGGCGGGCACCGTCGCCGGCGATTCGATTAACAACGTGGAAGCCGTCCATCTGGCTCAACCCCAGGCTGGCGAATACGTGGTGCGCGTTCGGGGACGAAATGTCGTCAAGGACGTTCACAACCGGGCCACCGGCATTCCGGAACAGGATTTTGCTCTCGTGATTTCCGGTCAGCTGCCCTTGCCGGGCGAAGGCGTCGTCTCATGGGACCGCGAGGCCTATCGCGCCCCAATCGAAGCCCAACTCCGCCTGGTGGACGAGCAGTTAAGCGCGGCGCCGACCGTGGTCGTCCGCATCAGTTCTTCGAGCCAGCCCGGCGGTCAGAACCTCACCTTGAACCGGATTTCCGAACGCGGTGAATTCCGGGGAGTGATCAACCTGGTAACGAACGCCATCGCGGGGATTGGCGAGTTGATGGTTCAGGATGGCGACGAACTTGTATTAACCTACAGTGACGCCGAACCTGCCGGCGAACGGACCGCCAAGGCCGTGGTGGATCTGCAATCGCCCGCTTCTTCCGAGGTGACATCATCGAGCCGGTTTGGGCGGACAACCATCAGTTGGTTAACGGGCGAACCCGCCACTTCCCTGGTGATGTTTGGGACCACCAACGCAGTGACCAACGCGGTTGCCGACGCTGGCTATCGTTCACAACATGTTTTGCAGCTCCCCCTGTTGGAACCGGACACCACTTACTTTTTCTATGTCGTTTCAACCGATAAAGCCGGGAATACCAGCACAAACAACAATGACGGTCGATTCTTCCGTTTCATCGCCACCCGGCCCGCAACCGCCCTCCTCATCTATACGCCCGAAAGCCTGTTCGCCGAAGGCGGCCTCCTGGGCGACACTCCTTATCCTGGCATCGAGACTTGGACGGGGCCGCTCGATCAACTCGGCGTCGATTACGAGATCTGGGACATGGCCGAGCGCGAAGCCGCGCCTAGCGAAGACGAACTGAAAGGCTATCGGCTTGTGCTGTGGCGTCCCGAGGAACTGACATCGCCCCTTCCGAATCTTGTGTCTGCCCTGCGCAGTTATACCCAGGAAGGGGGCGCCCTGTTTGTGGCTTCATTCGATCTTCTGACTCGTCTGAGTGAAATCCAACAGGGGGCCTTTGCCAGTAATGTGTTGCATGTGGCGAGTTACTCGGAGGATCAAGGGGCGTTGTCCATTCAAGCCCTCGCGGGAGAACCGGTGGGAGGGGATATCGCTTTGGACTTGAATTACGACGAGTTCCCGAGCGGCTTCATTATTGATCTGCTGGGGATTGACTGGACCGTGGGCCCGGATCACTTGCAGGCCGGGACCAACACAGCCGCTGTGTTTATCCAGGAAGACGGCCGCACGGTGGGGCTGAAGTATCCTCGAACCGGCCTGGATAGCGCGAATGGGCGCGTTGTTTATTATTCGTTTGCCCTTGAGGCGGTCCCGGCGGATGGCGATGCCCCCAATAATCGAGCTACCTTGCTGGGGCAGGCCCTGGAATTCTTGTTGCCCGGTCTGCAGGGGCTGTCCAGCATCGCATTCGAACAATCGGCCTACCGCGTTCCGAGCGCGGTCCTGATGGAGGCGATTGACAGCCGGCAGGCAGGCCGCGGCTTCGTGGAAGCCAGGCTCAGTATCGGCACCGGCGCGGGCCAGACAGTTCGCCTGGATGAATCCGTGCGCCAAGGCGTGTTCCGCGGCCGGGCAACCCTCGTTCCTCAGGACGCACCCGAGGAATCCGGTCGTTTCCCCGCCCAGCACGGTGACCAGATGAAACTCCAATACATCGATACCACAGGACGGGCTGTCCTTACGTCGGCCCAAGTGGATACCGTGAGCCCCAACATCAGCGCCGTAATCGCCGAACCGGCCTATAACGAAGCCATCGTATCGTGGGAAACCGACAAGCCCACCGATGCCCTGGTGAAATTCGCCGAGTCGGGCAGCGCTTTTCCCATTAACCGAACGGCTTACTCCGCGGAATTGGCCACGTATCACGAAGTGCAACTCGTCGGCCTGCTGCCCGATCGCGATTACGTGTTCGAGGTCGTCAGTCGCGATGTCGCCGGCAACATCGCCTCCGACGATCGCGACGGTCAATACTATCTCCTGCGAACGCTCAAGCCGCTGAATCCACCCTGGCTCGATAACCTCGAAACCGGCCAGACCGGATGGGCGGTTCTCAACATGGACCTTTTCAGCGGCGCCATCATTGGTGATGACGACGAAGAAGGCGGCGGCGGTTTCTTCAGCTCGGCCTCGTGGCAGCGGGGGGATCCGGCCGGTTCGACCGGAATCCAAGCCCACAGCGGAACCCGCTGTTGGGCGACGAATCTGAGAAACGAGCCGGTGGACCTCGCATTCAGCGATCTCATCACGCCCGCCATCAGCCTCGTGGGCGGTCAACAGGCTGTCTTGCGGTGGTGGCAATTCTACGATTTTTCAACGGCCAGCAGCGATCCTGATGATGAATTCGGCGATATCAGCATCGAGATGGGACAGGTGGCCGTCAGCACCGATAACGGGGCCACCTGGAAGGATATCTACGCGATCCAGGAGGAATCGTCCTTTGGCGAATGGGAATTGATCGAGATCGATCTTTCAAAGTTCGTCGGCCAGGTGATCCGCGTCCGATTCAATTACCAGCTCTTCAGTTTCATTGCCAACGCCAAGACCGGTTGGATGATCGATGACCTCAGTTTGGAAATGGGTGTATTGGCCCAATCGGTCATCCATGTTTCCAATAACCTGGCCAAAGCCGAGTTTACGCTGACCGGCCCGGTCCAACTGACAGCTTCGGGACGTCAAGTGTCCACCAATGTGCCTCCCGGCGAATACACCATTTCCTGGAGCCCGGTTCCTTATTACACAACTCCTCCCCCGCAAACCGGGATGCTCACCACCAACGCCGCGCTTTCTTTCACCGGTCTTTACACATTCCCCGACTTCAATACGAATTCGCTCTCGGACCTCTGGGAGACCCAATACTTCGGATCCGTGAACCCCGGGCACCCCGCCAGTTGGGACAGCGACCGGGATGGCGCCACCGATGGCCAGGAATTCCTTGCGGGCACAAGTCCAGCCGATGCGGCCTCCGTTCTCGAACTCCGGGGCCCCTTCGTGCAGCCCAATGGCACGACCCGCTTTGAATGGACGAGCTCGATTGGGTGTGAATACGCGCTGGAAGTCAGCCATGATCTCGACACCTGGCAATCGGTCAGCGAAACGTCGCGCGGCAACGGCCAAGTCCTGGCCGTTACGCTCCCCGTGCTCGATCCCAGACTCAGTTATTTCTTCCGAATACGCGTGACCCCTTAGGGTCCGTGCAAAAATAACTTCCGATTTTGGCGGGAGCGCCGCCGGGTCAGATGCGAGGCGCGTGGGCGAGAGTGTATCCTCGGCGATACTCGACCGTCCAAGCCAACGCTGGCCCCGGGCAAAAGAGCCGCCGCCCGAAGACTTCGCAGAAATGGCCCCCTGGCGCTTTATCTTCGATTGGCTTTGAATCGGGGTCGGACTCGGTATCGGTATCGGAATCGAAAGGGATAACACGAGACGTCGGTGACCTTTGCGCTATTCGGAAACTCGACATCGGAAGAACTCGGACCGTTGCTCGGACTGCGGCAGGGTGATCGTTTGTCTCGTGTTATCTCCCGAGAGGATTTTCACTTGTTGCCAGGCATTGCCGGCAAGGTCGGCGCTCGCATCAATCCGGTAAGTCCGTCCCCATAGCGTCCGCACGGACATGCAGAAACTGTCTGAGACATGCCGGGGTTCAAGCAATGTGCCTTGAGGATTTCCGTTCAGTCTCATGAGACCTTGACGCTCGGTGGCTTCTTTCTCAGAAAATGTGCCAGCGACCATAACCTGGCCATCGGGCTCGACCAGTCCGCTGAGATACGGTCCGCTGCTGCTGCTTGCCGGCACGAGTTTGAATGATTCATCGATCTGCCCATCCGGCCAAAACCGAACGATACTGGCCAATCGAGAATCCGCAGACAGTCCACTTCCGTAAACGGACACGATCATTTTCCCGTCCGGTTGCACTGCGAGAATGCCCGCCGCGGCTCTGGTCAGGGGTGATGTCTGGAAACTATTGTTGAGGGAACCATCCGGGTTGATTCTCCATAGTCCACCCGGACCGGGAGACGAAGGAATATTGCCCGAGGTCACCACAATTTTCCCGCTGGGCTGCACAATGAGTGACGTAATCGCAAGGCGCAATTCAGCCGGATAAACGAACGATGAATCCGGGCTGCCATCCGAATTGAACCGTCCCAGCCAACAGCGACCAGGATCCATTGGAGTTGCCTGGATCACGACAATCTTGCCGTCCGGTTGAACCGCCAGCCCGTAAGTGTTAATGGTGTTGTGGCTGAACGGCTGGAATGATGCGTCCAGCATCCCGTTCGGCTGAACTCGCCAGAGACGAGTGCACTCGGTTCCGGAGGGTTTCACCCCGCTCACCACGATCTTTCCATCAGCCTGCAACGCAAAACTCCGGCCTCCTTCCGTTTGAGTCGGATCAAACAAGGGATCCAACTGCCCGCTCTCCAGCAACCGAACGATGCGAGTGATCGTTGGAGGTGTTCGCTGCCCAAAACCGCATGCGGCCAGGAGTTTGCCGTCAGGTTGCATCGCAAGGGAAGTGACAGCGGCGAGCGGAAGGCTCGCATCTCGAAGGGGCTCGTATGAACCATCGAGTTGGCCGTCACTCAACATCCGGCAAAGCGCGGGAGTAATGGGCTCACTGGCCCTGGTCAGATAGCGGCCGGCATAGATTCGACCGCTGGAATCTCGCGCAAGAGCCTGGACACTGTCATTCGGACTTCCGTTCGTCCCTGCATCAAAGGTGATATCAACCGATCCCGGCCATGTCGGACCCGCCGTGACCTTCAACTGAACCGCTGGGCTGGTGACCGTGCCATACTCGTCTGTCACCCGCACCTGAACCTGTCCGGCATCGTTCATTTGAACATTCCGCCGCTTAAAAACCTCTGTTGTTTGGCCGGGAACCAGATTGCCATCTCGGTGCCACACCAGGCTGGGATTCCCCACGCTCCGAACTCGAGCGCAAATCCTGGCCACATGACCTTCAGTAAACTCAACCGAACTCGGAATCACGCTGACTTGCGGCGGCCCGGGGGGTTGGTCGCCGCCTTCCAGACGGATAACTGGATTCACTTTTTGTCCGGCGATTTCAAAGCCCCACCCTCTGATTAAAACACTCCCATCCGGCTCAGGCACCGCCCCTTCAACAATCAGCTGATCCGAAGCGGCCTCTTGTCCGCCATTCCACGTGAAATCGCACCGGAATCCGTTATCGATGACTCCTTCTTGGCCGAACCGAGCCAGCCCCGGAAGGAAATGTCCGTTCACCTCGTCAAAATCTCCTCCCACCAGAATCTTGTCATCTGCCTGCAATGCCAGTGTCGTAATGATACCGTTCATAACAATATTCCCAGGAAAAGCCGGATCCACAGAACCGTCGGACAACAACCGCCATAATCGTCCCGTGCACCCGATGGGATCCGGTTCAAGGTTATTCTGCGCCCACAACAATTTCCCGTCCGATAGCACCTTGAATGACTTTGCGGGAAAACTGATTGCCGAAACGTTAAATGTGGAATCGAGAGTTCCATCCGAGTTTAATCGGATAGGCCTGCCCCAGGTAAGGTATATCCGACCATCCGGGAGCGGCTCAATTTGACTCACAGTCGAGGATGAAGTCGGAAACGCGCTCAGAAAATGGCCGGCAAAGGCCGTATCGAGTATGCCCTCAGAATTCATCCTGAGGAGATTCTTCACGGGAACGCCGTCGAATTCTGATATATTCCCCCCGACCAGAAGCGCCCCATCCTTTTCAACTGCCAATGACACAACATCTGAATCGTCTCCCAAGCCCATCGGAGCAAAACCGGCGTCCACGGCGCCGTCCGTTAACAACCGGGCCACTCGGTTCCTCAGAACTCCACCCAGCCCCGAGTAACTTCCGCCAACATAGAGACGGCCATCGGCGGCGGATGCCAGGCACGTTACCTCCCCTCCGTTCACCGTCAATCGCCACTGGATCTGGCTCCCGCCAGCGTTGATTTTGACCAACGCGTTAGTCCCTTGTCGCGCGAGTCCAACCACCATCCCGCCCTCCGGCAGCACCAATAAAGCGCTCACCCGTTGGACATCACCCAACACCTCATGAAAGTCCGTCATCAAGTTCCCTGGACTTCCATAGACCAATGTTATAGAGGCAAAAATGACCCCCACGAATGACGTCACCGCAAACCGACTTCGAAACAGAGAATTGTCATGTGTGATTAGAGTTTTGGTTTTTTTATTCATAATGCACTCCTTGCCCGAATGAGCCGTCGGGAAGACCTGTCGAACGCCCATTTTTCTTCCTTGATTTCAAGGAAACCTTACGAGGCTGAACCTCAGACCGGCCTGACGTTCTCCGCCTCTCCCAAAAACGCCGGTCTAAGGTTGGGCCTCGCTCAGCGAAACTGCTGCGCGGTTTGTGCTGTCAAATTTGACCTGTTGATGGAAAACACTTATCTACTGTTCGTACTTTTTTCCAAAATGTCCATGTTAAATCGACTCGTTATCCGCTCGGGATTTCTTACAGCAAATCAGCTAATCAAGCACCGCCTCAAACCGTGCTCGCAGGACAATCCCTCCAAAGGGACTTCGTGTGAGTGGCCGGCTTGAGGCGGCGGATCTTATGCGTGGGACCGGCATTGGATCGGTCCTCACCAACTTAGTCCCGGGCAAAAACCCTCGCCCAGCACCCCTGGTAATTTTTCAAAAGGCTCTAAATCTTCCAGGGGGCGCGATTGGCGCGGTCCAGCCAGGTGTTGGCCTCGTTATCGCCCACGAACTTCTCGTTGGCCGGATCCCATTTCAGGGCGCGTTTATGCCAGAAGGCCAGGTTGCCGAGGTGGCACACCGTTACGGAACGGCAGCCGATCTCGACGTCGCAGATCGGTTGTTTGCGGGAACGAATGCACTGGATCCAGTCCTGGTGATGGCTGTTGCTACTGTAAAGGTGGATGTCATTGGGACCGAGTGGGGTTTTCTCGATCGATTCAGGCTCCGCCTTGAGCTTGCCGCGATCCACGCAGACCTTGCCGTTCTCGCCGACGAACACCACGCCAAACGGATAGTCCTTTAATCCGCCGTGGTGCATGACGATGCCATTGGCGTATTTGTAGGTTAGGCGCTGATACTCCTTGCCATCGGGAGGATGAATTTCCACCGGACCGCTGTTGTCCATTCCCAGGCCCCACTGAGCGATATCAAAGTGGTGCGCGCCCCAATCGGTCATGCCCCCGCCTGAGTATTCGATGTAACTGCGCCAGTCGGGGAAATGTTTGTGCACGCCGCGGGGGCTGAGGATCTCGTGGTAGCCACGGTAAGGCGCTGGGCCCAGCCACATGTCCCAATCCAAACCGGGCTGCATTGGTTGCGTGGGCAAATCGCACGGCTTGGAAGGTCCGCCCACGTTGACCCAGACCTCCTTGATTTTGCCAATCCGGCCGTTGCGCACCCATTCACAGGCCTTCCGGAATTCGGAGGACGAGCGCTGCATGCTTCCCACCTGGCATACGCGGTCGTTGGCCCGAACGGCGTTCACCATGGCCCTGGCCTCGGTGATGGTCAAGGACAACGGTTTTTCAATATAAATATCCTTGCCAGCGTTCGCCGCTTGGATGACCTGAATGGCATGCCAGTGATCGGGCGTGGCAATGACAACCGCGTCAATATCGGGTCGCGAAATGAGATCCCGAAAATCGTTAAACGCCGCACAGCCCTTATAGGTCCCGGCCTTTGCCTGAGTGTAATATTCGTCCGCCATCTGACGGGCGGATTCGCGCCGGTCCTTGTCGACTTCAGCGACCGCCAGGACCTGGACGTCCTGATTCGGCAGGAAACCCCGAAGATGATAGCGATTCTGGGTTCCTAATCCTATGAAACCCAATGTGATGCGGGAGTTTGGTTTGGCATTCGGAGCCGCCGACCAGACGGATGAAGGCAGAAGGAGAGGAGCTCCCAAGCTCGCGAAGGCGGCGCTTTTTAAAAAATGACGTCGATTAATGTTAGGCTTGTTCATGTGAAGTGGTCTATTGGATATTCGGACGCAGGATAACGCGATCGCATTCAAGGGAAAACCTTTTTCAGTCTTCTGCGCACAATTTTTCGAATTGGCCTTCATCAAGGATGGTGACACCCAACTGCCGGGCTCGATCCAATTTGGACCCCGCGTCGGCGCCTGCGATCACGCAAGTGGTTTTCTTGCTCACGCTGCCGGCGACTTTGCCGCCCAAAGCCTCGATTTTTGCGGTCGCCTGCTCCCGGGTCATATGAGGGAGGGTGCCTGTCAGGACAAAGGTCTTTCCAGTGAATGGCCCCGGCCTTGTGGCCGCTGGACCCGGAGTTGATTTAAGTTTGAGTCCCGCCGCGCGCAGTCGTTCCAGCAGACCCTGGTTGCGTGGATCTCCAAACCAACGAGTCACACTTTGGGCGATGACTTCGCCCACATCCGCCACCCGAGTCAGTTCCTCGATCCCAGCCAGGCGCATCTCATCGAGGGACTCGAAATGCCGACACAAGGCCTTCGCGACTCCGGCCCCCACATGCAGGATGCCAAGTCCAAACAACAGACGCCAGAGTTCCCGGTTCTTGCTCGCCTCGATGGCTTCGATGAAATTCTGCGCCGACTTGGCCCCCATTCGTTCCAGACCCGCCACCTCAAATACAGTCAGCTTGTATAAATCCGCCACATCCCGGACAAGACCCCGCTTCACCAACTGCGATATCAGCACCTCCCCCGCTCCTTCAATATCCATTACCCCACGCGCGCACCAATGCTCGATCCGCCCCCGCACTTGAGCCGGACAATCCGGATTTGAACACCGCCATACCACGCCCAAATCATCCCCGCCGGCATTCGCCGTCCGCGACACCAAGGATCCGCACTCGGGGCAGTGTCGGGGAAACTGGAACGGTGTTTCCTTGCCGGTCCGTCTCTCGAACAGGACCCGGGCCACCGCCGGAATGACTTCGCCCGCCTTTTCGACCAGCACCCAATCCCCTTCGCGGATGTCCTTCCGGCGCATCTCCTCATCATTATGCAGCGTGGCCCGGCTGATGGTGCTTCCGGAAAGAAAAACCGGGGTCAATTCAGCCACCGGGGTCAAGGCCCCCGTTCGTCCCACCTGGATGACAATCTTTTGGAGTTGAGTTTCGGCCTGCTCCGGGGCGAATTTGTATGCAATCGCCCAACGGGGCGCTTTTGCGGTGGCCCCGATCTGGTCGCGCAGGGCAAACGTGTTCAGCTTGATGACAGCGCCATCGGTTTCATACGCAAAATCCTTCCGGAGACGATCCAGGTCGTCGATGGCCTCAAACAACTCCAGAAGTGACCGGCAGAACCAGGTTTTCTCGGGCGTCTTCAGTCCCAGTTCCTGAAGCCATTTCAGAAGCGTTCTTTGCTCGAACGGAACTCCCGTCCCGCTCTCCTCAATAAGACCCGCCCCGTAAAGCACGATGTCCAAGGGCCTGCCCGCCACCACCCGGGCATCGAGCTGTTTCAATGAACCCGCCGTCGCGTTCCGAGGATTGGCGAAACGCTCCTCGCCCGATCTTTCCCGTTCTTCATTCATCCGGTCAAACGCGGCGGTCGGCATGTAGACTTCCCCTCTGACCTCCAGGATCCGAGGGATCTGAATCGAAGGTCTCCTCTGGAACAGATCCGATTCTGAGGAACTTCCATGCGATCCAGTCACTGCTCCTCCCAGGCGCAAGGGCAAGCCCCGGATCGTGCGCAAATTGGCGGTAATATCATCGCCCGTAATCCCGTCGCCCCGGGTGGCGCCTGCGGTGAACAAACCGTCTTCATAACGAAGATTGACCGCCACCCCATCAATTTTGGGCTCGACCGTCCATTCGAGGATCTCTCCAGGCAATAATCTCCGCACCCGTTCGACGAATTCCGCGACTTCCTCGCGGGAATAAGTATTGTCGAGGCTCATCATGGGCACCCCATGACGAAATGGTTTAAATGCCTCCAGCGGCTTGCCCCCGACGCGCTGCGTGGGAGAATCCCGAGCGATCAAGGGAGGATACTGGCCTTCCAGATCCCGCAGTTCCCGATAGAGCCGGTCATATTCCGCGTCACTGATCGTTGGTTTGGCCAGCACATAGTAAGCATGGTCGTGCCGGCGAATGCGATCAGCCAATTCCGCGTATCGTTCCTGGATCTCTCGAGGAATCATGCGCTTGGCTTTACATGACGCCGCAGTTTTTTGCACGTCGAAACATGTTTGCGGACCTGCCTATTTCGAGTGATAGTGAGCGGTGGCCATCCGCCATCATACGCGCCATAATTCAGCCAGCCGGCCCCCTGTTCCCGGCAGGACTCAACTCCTCCTGTATGCCCCCTGATACGATTACCCAACCTCGAATCACTTGCGCCTACTGCGAGGCTCCTATCGCTTCGGATCCCGTCGCCGGCCGGCTCCAGGAGGATCGTCGCGCGGTTTACTGCTGTTACGGTTGCCGGATACTGGGCGAAAGCGGAGGGAAATCGACCGGTTTCCTGCAGGAAAACATTTCTTCCTGGTTCAAAATCCTCGTGGCCATCCTCGTCGCAGGGCAAGCGATGCTCCTCAGCCTAGCGATCAACCTCAGCCCGCCCGAAGGAACGGTTCGCTGGATTCTGCACGGCGCCTTGTTCTTCTCGAGCGTCGTCGTGGCGGCCTTGCTCGGTCTTCCGCTCTTGGAATCGGTCTGGGACAATCTGAAAGCCCGGAGAATCTCGATTGAGCTGCTGTTTGTGACCGGAATCGTGGGGGCCTGGGGCACTTCGTTGCATTCCACAATTACCGGCAGCGGCGCGGTTTACTATGAGGTCGTCGCAGTGCTTCTCGGCGTTTATTCCGCGGGAAAAACCCTGGGCGCCCAGTCCCGCGCCCGGGCGATCGCCGAATCACACCGCCTGCAGGAAACCTTCGATCGATGCCAGCGCTGCGAATCGGACGGCACAACCCGTGAAGTCCAGGTCGCGGCCATCCAACCCGGCGACCAGATCATCGTCCGCGCCGGTGAACCCATTCCCGTCGATGGCAGAATCGTGCAAGGCCAGGCCTTTGTCCGCGTAACTCCGCTGACCGGCGAGCCTTATCCCGTGGTGAGGCGCGAAGGCGATCCTGTTCTCGCAGGTTCGTATTCCGAGGATGGACAGTTACGGATCGAGGCCACGGTATCGGGTCGGGACCGCCAGTTGGATGGCCTGTTAAACGCCCTGATCCGTTCCCGGGAATTGCCTTCCCGGATCCAAAACCAGGCCGACCGGATTGTGAAATGGTTTCTGCCGTTGGTCATCAGCATCGGCTTGGGAACCTTCCTGTTCTGGGCGATGCGAGCCGACCTCCAGACCGGTTTGTTTAATGGCATGGCCGTCTTGTTGGTGGCCTGCCCCTGCGCCTTGGGACTGGCAACCCCCCTGGCCTTATGGAACGTCATGGCCGTATTAGCCACCCGCGGCTTGGCGATCCGAACCAGCCGCGCTCTGGATCATCTGGGACAATTGACTCTTCTGGTCTTCGACAAAACCGGCACCCTGAGCGAGGAAAAGCTCTCCCTGATCGACTTGACAACCGCCGGCGAAGTGGAGGAACGCCGGGAGTTGCTCGATATTCTCGGAGCGGTGCAGAATCAAAGCGTTCACCCCGTGGCCCGCGCCTTTCATCACCTGAGCGCCTGCGCAATTCCATCCGCCTCCCCAGACCGCCCCGCTGAGACGGCTGACATTTCCCTCCTCAAACCCAAAGTGCAGTCCACCAAGGTCATTCCCGGCCAGGGCTTGGAAGCCTGGGTGGTCTTATCTGGCGGCGAAGAACGGCATCTGCGCTTTGGCCAGCGCGAGTTCATGCGCGATCTTTCTCCGGAAAAAGACTTGCTCGATCGGTTGAATCGCCAGCCGGAAGATCACCTGATCCACATTGAAATGGAGGGGCGCCTGCGCGCCATCGCCGCGGTGCGGGAACGTCTCCGATCGTCTGTGGCGGAAACCATGCATCAAGCCCGGGAACTGAATCTGGCGTGCTCGGTCCTCACAGGCGATCTCCCGCAACGAGCCGAACGCCTGGGCTTGAACCAGGTGCAAGGCTCTCTGACACCGCAAGCCAAGGCGGAATGCGTCCAGACATTGCGGTCCAAAGGCGGGCGGGTTGGTTTTGTCGGCGATGGCATCAATGACGCCCCGGCCGTCAACGCCGCCGATGTCGGCATCGCCTTGGCTCATGGAGCCGGCATCACCACCGCCCATGCGGACGCGGTTTTGTTCGGAGACGATCTGCGGGTGATTCCCTGGGCGGTGGGCCTCTGCCGCCAGGTCCATGGTTCCATTCGATCCAATCTCCTCTTTGCCGCCGCATATAACACGGTCGGAATTGTGCTGGCTGCCAGCGGCATGCTTCATCCGGTGGTGGCTTCCCTGTTGATGGTCGTCTCAAGTTTCACAGTTTCCTGGCGGGCTTTGCGGGGGAGCGAAGCCGCAGATTTCTGCTGTGCCGGCGGTCGCCGTCCAAACTTCCTCTCGACCTTCAACACCGCGCTGGCCCGGCCTGAGCCGGATGTCTCCGCAACATCCGAACAGGCGATTCCCAGCTTGCCGGCCAAACCCTCGGAGCTTGGTTCGCCTCGCCCGACAATACCATCCAAAGCCTACGAACTCGGCGCGCAACGCGGACAGCAAAATTCCAAGCAATCCCCTCTGTCTCAGTTTTACGCATGCCTCGTCCGATGGATCGGTTCCAATTCTGTCCAGGCGGCCTTATTCGCTCTCCAAATCCCATTCCTGCTCTACCTCGGCAATCTGAGTCCCCTGCCCGGCATCGTTCTCGGCTCGATCGTCCTGGTTCTGGCTGTCCTTCTGGCATGGGCGCGTCCGCGAACCACCGAAGGACAACACGCGTTGACCATGACGGCGGCCATGCTGGGCCTGGGCAACTGGGGGATGATCCTGGGATGGTGGGCGGATCTTGGATTCTTTCAATACAGCGGTCTGGCGTGTTGTCATTCGCATGATGGCTTTTCGTGGCTTGCTTTTATGAACATGCCCTGGATGTACGGGGGGATGCTGGTTCTCGGGCTTCCCCCTATGCTTTTGAGTCCGCCGATCTCGCGTCGCGGTTTGGGCCGGATTAGTCTCGGGATTCTGGCATCGGCCGGAATGGTCTGGGGAATGGCTTACGGCAATTACGTCGCCTTGCACTGGCTCCAACCCTCGGCGATGTGGCGTTTCGTGGTTTCGCTGGGAGGCATGGTAGTCGGCATGCTGGCCGGGATGTTTTTCTTGTGTGAACTCGGCCGGGCCATATCCTTGCTGCTGCGATCTCGAACTCGCCTGCATGAGGCTTGAAAAGCGACTGGGGGTGTGACATTTTCCAGGGCGTTTTATGGCGGTGATTCGCGCTGAGGAACTGACAAAGATCTATCGCACCTACCAGAAGAAACCCGGTCTGGCCGGCGCGATTCAGGGTTTGTTTCGCCGGGAGTATTCTCAGACCATCGCAGCCAACGCGGTGAGTTTCTCCGTCGAGGAAGGCGAACTGGTCGGTTTTCTGGGGCCGAACGGAGCGGGCAAAACCACGGTTCTTAAAATGCTGTCCGGCCTGCTCCACCCAACATCGGGCGAAGCCACCGTGCTGGGGTATCGTCCCTGGCGCCGGGAAAATGCCTACCAACGGCAATTTGCGCTCCTCCTCGGCCAGAAAAACCAATTGTGGTGGGATTTGCCGGCCTTGGAGTCTTTTGAGTTGAACCGGCAGATTTACGGCGTGCCCCGAAAGGCATTCGCTCAGACGCTCGAGGAACTGGTGGAACTGCTGGAGATTCGCGACAAGTTGCGGGTCATGGTGCGCGAGCTTTCGCTGGGCGAACGCATGAAAATGGAATTGATCGCGGCCCTGCTGCACGGTCCGCGCGTGTTGTATCTCGATGAGCCGACGATCGGCCTGGATGTGGTTTCCCAGAAAAAAGTGCGCGATTTTCTGAAGCGCTACACTCAGGAGCGGAAAATCACCACCCTGCTCACCAGCCATTATATGGCCGACATCCAGGAGTTGTGCCGGCGGGTCATCATCATTGATCATGGACGTATCTTTTTCGACGGCCAATTGACCGATGTGATCGAGCGTTTCGCCCGTTTCAAAGTGGTGGGATTCACCTGCGTCAGCGGTTTCAATGGTTTTGATTTTCGCCGGGCCGGAGAAATCGTGGAGTCAAGCCCCATCACGGTGAAACTGAAAGTCCCGCGCGACAATCTGACCACTCTCTGCCGGGAGGTGATGAACCGTTTCGAGCTGTCCGATCTCAGCGTGCAGGAAACCCCGGTCGAAGATGTCATCCGGGACGTGTTCGATTCACATCGCAATCGGACCGCAGCTGGCCCGGGTTCGGCGGAGGATTGACGCATGGGCCGTTTTTTGAGGACCTACGCGCACGTCTTTGCCGTGGGCTGGCAGAATACGTTCACCTATCGATGGAACTTCGTTCTGCGCAGCCTGTTTTCGTTTGTGCCGCTGATTGGCACGGTCTTTCTCTGGCGGGCGATCTACGAAGGTCATCCCGAGGGTTCCCTCGCGACACGATACGATTATCCGCAGATGATTTTCTACTTTCTGCTGAGCATCCTGGTCAACCTTCTGACCGTGCCCACCGAGGACGAATGGCAGATTGCCTCCGACATCCGGGATGGTTTCATCAACTCGATTTTGCTGAAACCGATCGATTATTTCACCTATCGCTACTGTCTGTTCGCGGCCTATCGGCTGGTCTACACGCTGGTCGCCGTCACGCCGGTTCTGATCGCGCTCTGGATCTTCCGGCATACGGTTCGCTGGCCGGAGCATGCCGAAACTTACCTGGCATTTGCCGTCTCGCTTATGTTGAGCGGCACGCTGCAATTCCTGATTGCCTATTCGATAGCGCTGCTGGCCTTCTGGATCCAGGAGGTGTCAACCCTGGTGTTCATTGTCTACGCTTTCGAGGTGTTCTTCAGCGGTCAGATGTTTCCCTTGGACATTCTGCCGCCGGCATGGGTCACCGTGAGTTGGTGGCTGCCGTTTCAGTATGAAATCTATTTTCCGGTGCAGGTATTTCAGGAGCGGCTGACTCCCAGCCAGGTCTGGGGAGGGCTCTGCATCGCCGCCGGCTGGGTCGGCGCGGGCTGGATGGGCGCGCGCTGCATTTACCGGTCGGGCCTGAAACACTACACGGCGGTGGGAGGATGATATGAAACTGCTCCCCATACGGCGTTACGCCGGGATTTACCGAATGCTGTTGCGAACTTCTCTGATTCGCGACATGAACTTCAAGGCGAACTTCTGGCTCTGGATCGTAGTCGAGGGACTTTGGTTCTTCCTTCAACTGGCCTTTATCCAGGTCATTTTCAGCCAAACGGAATCGGTCGCCGGCTGGAACAAATTCGAGATGATCCTTTTGGTCGGCACCAATCACCTGATCGCGCAGTTTTTCCAGGCCTTCTGTTACCAGGGACTGGCGGAAGTGCCGGATCTGGTGCGGACCGGCCGCCTCGATTTCTGGCTCTTGCAGCCGGTGGACAGCCAATTCGTCGTCGCGTTGCGCCGCTTCGGGGCCGACAGTCTGGTGAACGTGGCCATAGGCTTTGTCTTTGTCGGCTACGCGTGTGTTCAACTGCGGCTGGATGTGAGTTGGGCCTCGGCGAGTCTCTATCTTTTGCTGGTGTGCAGCGGGATCCTGATTCACTTCTCTCTGTTAAGCCTGCTGGTCACCCTCTCCTTTTGGATCGTTCGCGCCCAGGGCCTGGTCTTTGGATACTACAACCTGTTCAACATATCCCGGATTCCCGAGGATGCCTTTCGCGGTTTCGCGCGCGTGTTCTTTACCTGGGTGTTGCCGATGCTCGTGGTCGCCAACATTCCCGCCAAGGTCATCCTCCATTTCCATTGGCGGCAGGGCTTGGCCATGATCGGCATGTCGATGGTGTTGGCCTGGATTTCCCATCGGGTGTGGCGATGGGCTCTGGCTCACTACACCAGCGCCTCTTCCTGAGGCAGCAAAACCATAAACAGTCCAGCCAAACAGTATATGCAACGCGCTCTGTTAATACTCCTAATCGGCCTGATGGCCAGTGCGACCCTTGCCGCAACCGGCAATTCTCCCAGCCTCTCTCTGCGCGGTTCATGGCGATTTGCCCTCGATCCGGATGGCATCGGCCAGGCCCAGGAATGGTATCGCCGGGATTTGCCGGACCGGATCACGCTGCCGGGCACCACCGACCAGGCCGGAAAGGGCTATCCCCTGGATCCCGACCGCATGAACTACGCCGTCGATGTGCTGAGAACCCAATGGCCCGGCACTCAACTACCCCAGCGCGCCGACGAAGCCGGAACCCTCGTGCGTGACCCTCTGTTCATCGGCAAGGCCTGGTATCAACGGGATCTCCTCATCCCGCGGGCCTGGGAAAACCGCCACCTTCAATTGCGGATCGAGCGCGCCCTCTGGCGCAGCCGGGTTTGGCTGGATGACCGGTTCGTCGGGACCTGCGACAGCCTCGTGGCCGACCATCGCTATGACCTCGGCCGCATACCGTCAGGCCAGCATCGGCTCACGGTGTGCGTCGATAACGACCTCCAGCATAACATCGGCATCATCGGCCATGCTTACGGTCCGGAAACACAATCCCGATGGAACGGCATGATCGGCGATCTCCGCCTCATCGCCACCGATCCGGTCTTCATCCGCTCCATCCAAGCCTACCCGGAAACAACCCCTCGCCGGGCGCATGTGCGCGTGAAATTGGCCAATCCCTCGGAACTCTCCTTCGAAGGCCATCTCCGGCTCAAAATCCAGGCCGCCCCCGGAACACCCCCGATGAAAACGCTTGCGGTTGACCGGATCATTCAGACCTCCCAATCGGAGTCCGTCATCGAACTGGACCTTCCCCTGCCCGATTCGGTCCGATGCTGGAACGAGTTTTCACCAGCGCTGTATCAGATCCAGGCGGAGCTTCGCGGCCAAGCCGATCAGTCCAAGATCCAGCACGAACAAACGATCCCTTTCGGCCTCCGCGAGATTCGCCGCCAGGGACGGCACATCGAAGTCAATGGCCGCCGAGTTTTCCTGCGCGGCACTCTCGATTGCTGTGTGTATCCGAAGACCGGGCATCCCCCCATGACACAACCCGAGTGGGAACGCGTTCTGGGCGCCATCAAAAGTTATGGCTTCAATCATGTCCGATTCCATTCCTGGTGCCCCCCCGAAGCCGCCTTCGCCGTCGCCGATCGCATGGGTTTATACCTTGGACCGGAAACGCCGTTCTGGGTGGATGACTGGACCGTCGAGACCGGCAGTCGTCCGAAACGCTTTGGATTTGACAACGACGCCCTCGAGTATGTCCGCAACGAAATCCGACGCATCAGTGATGCCTATGGCAACCATCCCTCTTTTGCCTTGTTCTGCATCGGCAACGAGTTCGGCATGGGAAGCGATTGGGAAACCGTCCATCGAGTGCTGGCCGAGGCCAAGGCCTACGATCCTCGTCATCTGCAAACGGCGACCACGGCCCGCAAACAAACCCCCGCCGATGATTTCTGGATCACGCATTCCACCGGCAAGCAATCCACGCGCGGCGTGGGACCGCCACACACCGACTGGGATTTCACACCGGCAACCCTCGAAGCGGACCTCCCGATCCTCGCGCATGAGACCGGGCAACGGCCTGTTTTCCCCGATTACGAGGATCTGTTGCCCAAATTTACCGGCCCCTTAAAACCGCTGAATTACGTTCGCCTTCAGCGGCTGTTGAACACCTCGGGCCTCGGTCGGCAGATGAAAGACTTCGAGTGGGCCTCCGCCAGGTTTCAGGGGGTGCAATATCGGGCCGAGCACGAGGCCATGCGCCGCACACCGGATCTCGCGGGTTACCAACTGCTCATGTTAAACGATTTTACCGGGCAGAGCGAAGCCCTCGTTGGCATCCTCGATCCCTTCTTCGAATCCAAGGGAGTAATCCGCCCCTCAGAAGTCCGCCAGTGGAATGCGCCGACCGTGCCGTTGGCACGGTTCCAACGGCATACATGGTCGGCAGACGATAGCCTCGATGCGTCATTCGAGGTTTCTCATTTTGGGGAGCAGGATCTCCGCCAGGCCTCAGTGCGTTGGGAACTCCGAGACCCGGATAGCGGTTGGAAAACCAATGGCCAACTGGGAACATTCAACATTCCCGCCGGGGCCATAACATCTCTCGGCAAAATCCGTGTTCCATTGGACACAATTAAAACACCCGCATGCATCGTCCTCCAGATCTCGGTTGGCAAGATCTCAAACCAATGGCGGCACTGGGTTTATCCCGACAACATTCAGGAGCCGGATTCCTCCCGGGTTTTTGTGACTCGACACTACGACGACGCCGCGCGCGCCAAGTTGGCGCAAGGAGAGGCGGTCCTGCTCCTGGGATCTCGGCTCAAGACTGCGAGATCCGCCCCGGCAGGATTCGCGTCTGTTTACTGGTCCGCTGGTTGGTGGGGTCATGCGTTCTCCTCGCTCGGATTGCTCTGTCGTCCCGACCACCCCGCCCTGGCCGGTTTTCCGAACCCCGGTCACAGCGATTGGCCATGGCACCCGGTTATTCAAGGCGGTTCGTTGTTCGACCTCACCGGCGCCCCTGCGGGTTTCCGTCCCCTGGTGCAGGCCGTGCCCGATTTTCATTTCTGCCGGCTGCTCGGTTACCTGTTCGAAACCCGCGTCGGCCCAGGCCGGTTGCTGGTTTGCGGCTTCAATCTGGATTCCAAGGATCCCGCCGCCCGCGCCCTGAAAACAAGCCTCTTGGACTATGCGCGATCCCGTGATTTCGCCCCCGCGATCGAATTGGAGGCCACGCTGCTGAACCAATGGCTTTCCGAAGCTCCCTAAGGGTCTGTTCAAAAATAACTTCGGGTTTTGCTGGCGGCAGTTTGGCTGGCTGGCGAGGCGCGAATGACGAGCATACCCGATGGGGTCTGTAAGGAATGAGCAACGAAGCCAGCCAGCCAAAGAGCCCCAGCCCAACGGGGCGGGGCGGCACCGGGCCATCTGCGTCGTTGGGCGGGCAGTCGAGTATCGCAGAGGATACACTCCCGCCCACCCGCCTCGCATCTGGCCCGGTGGCGCTCCCGCCAAAACCCGAAGTTATTTTTGAACAGACCCTAAGAGCCTGTTTCATAACTCCGAGGAACGCTGTTTTCGCAAGCGCAAGTGCTTGCCGTGGGAATTCTTGCGGTGTAATCTCACGCAACTCTTATGGGCAAAGTCCAGTGCATGTCAGTCCTGAAGGCGTTGAGCGAGATCAACCGCCTCCGGATCATGCGCCTGCTATTAAAGGACGGCCGGAGTGTAAGCGAGATCGCAACACGTTTGAAGATGTCCGAATACAACGTGTCCAAGCATCTGCGAATCCTCAAGGAAGCGGGGCTGCTGGAAATGGAACGGGCCGGCAAACAACGGCGGTATAGCGTCAGCCCCGGCCTCAAGGATCGCCTGGCCGCCAATCAGAACGTCCTGCAACTGGATTGTTGCACCTTCCGATTCGACAAACTCCCGCGATAATTCCCGCCCGCGAGAAAAAGTCTTGTGCCAGCGCCGTTTCATCTGCACTATTGCGCAGATTTTCCATGAATATCACACCGCGCAATCTCGGAAGCGAAGCCGCCAGCCCAACCCGGCCGCGCTACATCATGATCGGCGGATTCCTCGGCGCCGGCAAGACAACCGCGCTCGGCAGACTGGCGCAATGGCTGACCGATCGCGGCATCCGGGTGGGGATGATCACGAACGACCAGGGCTGCAATCTGGTGGACACCGCCCTGCTGCGATCGCAGGGATTTGTGACGGAGGAGATTCCAGGCGGCTGTTTCTGCTGCCGATTCAACTCCCTGCTGGATGCCTCGAAGCGGTTGTCCGACACCACGAGTCCGGAGGTGTTTTTGGCGGAGCCCGTGGGCAGTTGCACCGATCTGGCGGCGACGGTGACCTACCCCCTCCGAAGGTTGCATGCGGACACCTACACCGTAGCGCCGATCAGTGTGTTGCTGGATCCCACCCGTGCCCTGCGAGCGTTTGGCCTGCAGAAAGGCGATAGTTTCACGGACAAGGTTTTCTATATCTACCTGAAGCAAATCGAGGAAGCCGACCTGGTCGTGATCAGTAAATGCGATCTGGTGGACAGCTCTCAGCTCGAACGATTGCGGCAAGCGATCGCGGCGAAGTATCCGCAGAAGGAGATTCTGGCCGTATCGGTCCGCAAAGGCATCAACCTGGAAGGCTGGTTTAACCGCATCATGAGTTCCGAGCAGAAGGCGGGGACATCCATGCAAGTAGACTACCAGGTTTACGCGGACGGAGAGGCCTTGCTGGGCTGGTTGAACTGCGCCGCGCAGCTCAAGGCTCAGCAGGCATTCGATGCCGGCGATTTCCTGAAAAGCCTGGCGAGCGCCATTCAAGAACCCCTGCAGACCCTGAATGCCCAAGTGGCACACCTCAAAATGACCTTTAAAGAAAAATCGGAGGAGAATGGGATTGCGGCCGTGAGCGTGGCTCGCAACGATTGTGCGCCGGAGCTCTCGTTTTGCCTGATGAAGCCAGTTGTCGAAGGCCGGTTGATCATTAATTTGCGAGCCGAGGCGGATCCGGAGGTCCTGGCTCAATCCGTCCATGACAGTCTCGGATCGGTCAGCAGAAAGTTTCCCTCGATGACTGCCATAGTCGATCATCTGGAGTGTTTCCGACCGGGGAAACCGACCCCCACGCATCGGATCGAAAAACTGACCGTCTGAACATTTGCCCATGCGGACACTGCCCAGATGGCTTGTGGGAGAGTTTTGGGGCACTTTCCTGATCGTGTTTTTCGGGTGTGGCAGCGTCTGCGCGTCGGTGCTCGCTGGAGCGCAGTCGGGGGTGTTTCAAGTGGCCATTGTATGGGGGATTGCGATTGCCATTGCCATTCACATGACCAGCGCGCTGAGTGGAGCGCATCTGAACCCGTCGGTGACCGTGAGCATGGCGGTGTGGTCGGACTTCCCCGCGGGACGCGTCATGCCGTACATCCTGGCGCAATTGGCGGGGGCCTTTGCTGCGGCGGCTGTGCTCTACCTGGTGTTTGGAGATGCGCTGCGGACCTTCGAGCAGGCCAATGGCATTGTTCGAGGCGCGATGGGCAGTGAGGCAAGCGCCATGGTATTTGGCGAGTTCTATCCGAGTCCAGGCGGACGCGCTTTGACCGAAGCAACCCGGGCAAGAATGGGCATGGCATCCGCATTTAGCGCGGAGGTCATCGGCACGGCGATCCTGCTCCTGGTGATTTGCTGTCTGACCGACAAGCGGAACAAGACCCGCCCGCGAGGACTGACGGCGGCGATGATTGGTTTGACGGTGACTCTGCTGATTTCGCTTCTGAGTCCCTTGACGATGGCATGTTTTAATCCCGCGCGTGATCTGGGTCCGCGCATATTCTCGTCATTGGCCGGCTGGGGCGGCGTGCCATTTCAAGTCAACGGTCTTGGCTGGCTGACTGTTTACATCCTGGCGCCCATTCTGGGCGGCCTTTTCGGCGGATGGCTCTACCGTTCCTTCTTCAAGCCTTATTATGCCGACCATGAACCTTGTTCCTGCCCATGAACCAGCTAGGGTCGCCGCCCGTGAGCGCTTGCCGCAGCGTGGCCGGTTTTCCTTTGACGCGCCGCAGGGCTGCTCGTCGATTAGATTGGTCCCGCTCCATCGACATTTGCACTGTTTGGTGAGCTTAGCTTCCCGTTGGGCAGGTTTGTCCTCCATGACGATGGGCGGGCGGCGGACGCTCTGGTTTGAAGCATAGGACCAGTTATGAAGAGTCTGCCCGTCATCAATCCCCATGCCGCCGGAATCGACGTGGGAAGTGAAAAACTCCACACGTCGATTGCCGGAGACGAACCGGTGGTATTCGGAACGTTTACCAACGAGGTTTACCGGTTGCGCGATCACTTCCTGAAGGAAGGCGTAAAAACCGTCGCCCTGGAAGCCACTGGGGTTTACTGGCTCTACGTCTTTGAAGTCCTGGAGACGGCTGGAATTGAAGTTGTAATGGTCAACGGCCGAGCGGTGCGAAATCTTCCTGGGCGTAAGACGGATATGGCCGATTGCCAGTGGATCGCGACGCTGCATGCCCATGGTTTGCTGCGGAGCGGGTTTGTGCCGACGGCTGAAATCCGGCGCTTGCAGGACTACATGCGATTGCGAGCCGACCATGTGATGGGAGCGGCTAGTCAGGTGCAGAGGATGCAGAAGGCCCTGGAGCGGATGAATATCAAGTTCCACGACGTGATCAGTGATCTGACTGGGGTGAGCGGGCAGAAGGTCATCGAGGCCATTCTGGCTGGGGAACGCGATCCGGAGCACCTGCTCGATCTGTGCGATGAGCAAATCAAGAAGAAGAAGCGAGAGCGCCTCATTGAGTCGTTGCGGGGCACCTGGCGTGAGGAACATCTGTTCACTCTTGGGCAAGCGGTTGCAGCCTGGAAGTTTTACCAAGGGCTGCTGGTCGAATGCGACCGTCAGGTCGAACGGGTTCTCAAGGGCTTGGCCGAACAAAGTCCGCCGCCCAATCCAGGAGCAAATGGACCGAGCTCTCCCAAGCCTGAGGCCGCTAAACGGCAGAGTAAGAACGCGCCTCAGATCGATGATCTTCACGAATTGCTTAAACAGGTCTGCGGTGGACGCGATGTGACTGCGGTGGCTGGCATTGCCGACGGCCTCCTCGTGCAATTGATCGCAGAGACTGGCACGGATATGAGCGCTTGGAAAACGGAGAAAGACTTCACCAGTTGGCTGGGCTTGAGTCCAGGCACGGCTCAGAGCGGCAAACGCAAGGGGTTGGTGAAGCGCCAGTGTAATCGAGCTGGGCGCCTCTTTCGCCTCGGCGCACGGAGCCTGGCTCGGACGGTCGACAAAGCTCTGGGCGGGTTCTTCCGTCGTCTCAAAAAGGCCAAAGGCGGGCTGGTCGCGACCAAGGCGGTGGCGAGAAAGATTGCGCTCCTCTATTACCGGACGCTCAAGCACGGCTTGGCCTATGTTGAAAAAGGTCTCAGACAGTACGAAATGCAATATGAGGAAAGCCAACGTCGGCTTCTGGCCAAATTGGCTGCAAAACAAGGATTCAAGCTCATGTCCATCGAGGCTGAAAAGCTCCAAGCTGCCCTTAAAACGACCAAATCTTAAGTCCGCCCATAATCCCCGCTGCGGCAAGCGCTCTCGGGCGGCGACCCTAGCTGGTTCATGGGCAGGA
>Ga0209310_1000850_pt1 | contig 28085 bp, 28 predicted proteins | sample AD_UKC030_MetaG_FD_184415 | JGI IMG/M metagenome (GOLD analysis project Ga0209310, IMG submission 184415) | Active sludge microbial communities of municipal wastewater-treating anaerobic digesters from USA - AD_UKC030_MetaG (SPAdes) (version 2) | ecosystem: Engineered > Bioreactor > Anaerobic >...
GGAATGCCGCCAGGGTCCGTTTCTGCTTGGTCAGGAAGCGTTTTTGCAGCAACTCGCGGATGATGCGTTCGACCGGCTCCGGCAAGCGCCCCTTGCCTTTGCCGCCGCCGGACTGGCCGGGCACCAGATCCGTCACGAGGCCGCTGCCTTGCCTAGCACGCCGGATCAGAACGTACACCTGCCGCCGAGACAAGCCCAACGCCTGAGCCGCCATATCGGTCGCTTCGTGCCCGACCGTCTCCGACTGCGCCAACGGGCCGATGATCTCCGCACGACGGCGCGCACGCTCCCATGCCTCATCAGGCAGAGTGGCCACGCCTTGCTCGGGAATCCGTGGGGTGTCGGTCGCCATGCTCACCTCGCTTTGGTGCATACGAGTATTGAGCATAGTCGAGATTGGTGCAGATGACTTCTGATATTGACCTGTCAGGAGCGGGCTGCACCACAACCGTTACGCCCAATCGACTGGTGCCGTCGACTTCTGAAAATGACAGCCGACCATGAATTGACTATTTAAATTGGCCGTTCGCAGGGAATATTGAGATCGATTGACCGTAGGTATATACTGACGTATATATTATCCACTTGGACGGGAGTCGACGATGATTGAGACGCGCGTTGCAAAGCTATTCAAGAACGGAGCCAGCCAGGCGGTTCGTCTTCCTGCGGAATTTCGCTTTGAAGGTGAAGAGGTTTTTGTCACCCGCGATGACGCAACCGGTGATGTTGTGCTCTCGAACCGGCCCGGCGCCAAGACTTGGGGCGTATTTTTCGAGTTGCTGCACACCGTCGATGTACCCACCGAGTTCATGGCAGAACGCCCGATGAATGTCGTGCCGCAAGCGCGTGGTGTCTTCGATGATGAGGTGGACGCTTAACCATGCTGCACATGCTGGATACCGACACGGCGAGCTACCTCATTAAGGGAAAGTCACCCGCGATCGAGAGTCGCTTGGCAGCCATCGTACCGTCAATGGTTTGCATCTCGGTGATGACGCGGGCCGAATTGCTATACGGACTGAAACGCTTGCCGGCCGATCATCGTCTGCATCTGGCGGTGCGCCAGTTTCTGAAGATTGTTCGCGTCTTGCCATGGGATGCCGAGGCGGCGGATTGGTACGCTGACATCCGCCACCAGTTGGTCAGCTCGGGGCAACCAATCGGCGAATTGGATATGATGATCGCCGCCCACTCATTGTCTGCCGGCGCCGTCTTGGTTACCAACAACAGTCGCCACTACGAGCGGATCGCCGCGCCGATCATGTTGGAAAACTGGGTATAGCCAGAAGCCCGCAATGGCTTTGTGTTGGTTGCCACCTTTGCTGACAGACAGCACCCGGCCATGACCTGCCGGTCGCGGTTACATCTCAATTTCTTCAGGTAGGGCGCCTGATGATCGAGGTGAGTGTCTGGTATTCGGCGATCAAATTGACACCCTCACTGCCCCGAGCCGGCCAACTGCGGTCATACGGCTTTTCCTGATAGCCGCCTGAACGACCGCTGTACTCGGAGACCTGCCGGACGGCCTACGCGAACTAATCGGCCAGTGCGGACCTTGGACGCCCGGCTAAACTCGGTCGGCAATCCATCGGTTACCTATCGCTCAGATCAGCAGCAAATTGCACTCACTTGAAGCTTCTTTGGGTGACACCGATACCGTTGCAACATTTCGAGATGCAGACAACGATCCGTGGGTCACACTCCGCGCACCAAATTCATTACCTGTAGCGGCTCGCATTTGAAATCGGCCGGGCTCGCATTCAACGGGATTTCCGGCTCAAATTAACTGCAAATGAAATAGTACCCGGGCTCACATTATCTGCAAATGGGCTCGCATTCATCCGCCCCGGCTCGCATTCCATCGCGGTGGACTCACAATAACTGCAAATGACGGGTCTCAAATAGGAGCGTCATCGGCAGCGGTAAGATTCTGAGACGGCTACTAGGGGGCCTCTCAGAAAACGGAGAATAAAGCACGCTAAGGGTGTCTGGCCTGTTTTCCCAATGCGACGCCCGCTGCCACGGCGGACAGCTTCAGGTAGGTATACAACCCTTCACCCGCTTCATGCCCGCTCAGTTCTTCGCGGCTAGGAAAAGCCCCCGTCGCCAGTGCAGCGAGTGTAGCCAATCCGGCAAATTGGAAACCTGCCGTCATGCCATGCCTCCAGGCTACTAGACCCACCGCGAAGGCATAAGGAAAGATACTCCGAATCGGCGTGTTCCCAATCCAGCCGACCAGGATCACCAGCAATAGCACGGCGATTCCGGCCAATAGGTGGTGGCTGATCCAAAGCAGCCGGTGTTCCGCGTCCTCGTGTAGCGGTTTCATGGGTGTTCACCCCGCTGTTCATCGCGCGGGAATCGCCAGGTTCCACCGAGCGTGAATGCGGGCAACGCACATTTCTGGACGAGCCGATACTGCGTCCGTTTCGTCACCCGCATGTAGTTGGCGATTTCTTCTTGTGCGAGGATGTCCTGCCCGGCTTCGGTGATGATTACACCGAAACCAGCACGTCGCCCTGGGATTCGGCCAGCACGTGTTTGGTGACGCTGCCGAGGAGCAACTCTTCCAGCAGACTTTCCCCGTGCTTGCCCATGACGATCAAATCGCAATCCCACTCCTGTTCTTGCTCGATGATGCGCCCGGTCGGATCGCCGTGCAGAACCACCAAGCTGGTGCCATCGGAGGTTAGCCCGGCTTGGTTGCACAGGGCATACATCTTTTCAGCCGCTTCCTGCTTGGCAACGATCAGATAACGATTGATGCTGTCTTCGTCCACACTGGCGTAGCGCAAGCGGCCCTCGAAGGGCACATCGAATACGTGCAGCAATACAAGCTCGGCTTGGGGCGCGATGCGGCGTGCCTGGCGGATGGCTAGCAACGACGAGGGCGAGAAATCAACCGGCACCAGAAGCCGCCGGTAGGATTCGTGGGGTGGCTGCTTCACCACGAGGACGGGGCACTTCGTCGTGCTTAGCACGCGCAAGGCAGTTGTTCCCAGCGCGAAGTGGCGAATGATGCTTTCGCCCTTGGCGCCACATACCAACAGGCCGGCCGCCAGGCCATCGGCTTTCCTGGCCAGTTCGGCCAGCAACGAGCCGGTGACCACATGGATACCGGCCGCGACGCCAAAGCGTTGCAGGAGTGCGGCGGCGAGGTCACGGAGCTTTTGCCGTGCGGCATCCAGCACCCGCTGTTCCATATCGGCCGACGTTGTCCCCATCAGTTGCCGCAGCCGCTCCAGTGGTGCGAGGTCGGCGACGTGCAGCAGTTCGAGCGCGGTCGCCGTGTCTTTGCTGACCAGGGCGGCGCGCTCAACGGCATGGCGGGCCGGTGCGGACAGGTCGGTTGCCGCCAGGATGCGATTCAGTCGATTCATGGTGCCCTCCTTGGGATTGACGATATTAGCCAATTGGACGGTAACGCGGGGGTGAGTAAAATTTTCGACTGTTTTCGCTTAATCTGCAACAAACAGCCTTCCTGTTGCCACGATCAAGAAGAGGCCGGATCAATGACGAATCGCTCGACCGCAGAACGCCTGGACAAACCGCCGCCGACCGATTGGCATACCTTACCCCATGCGCAAGTCGAGCAAACGCTGCAAAGCGGGGCGCGCGGCCTGAGCGATGCCGAAGCCCGCCGACGGCTGAGCCAATACGGGCCCAATCGCCTGGCCCCGCCGAAGCGGCGCGGACCGCTGTTGCGCCTCTTGATGCAGTTTCACAACATCCTGCTCTACGTGATGATGGGGGCCGCGGTCATCACGGCCTTGCTCGGGCACTGGATTGATACCGGCGTCCTGATGATGGCGGTGGTGATCAACGCCATCATCGGTTTCATCCAGGAAGGCAAGGCGGAATCGGCCCTCGATGCCATCCGCGCCATGCTCTCCCCGCATGCCATGGTGATCCGTGACGGGCAGCGCCGCGAAATCGATGCAGCCGACCTGGTGCCCGGCGACGTGGTCGCGCTCGCCTCGGGCGACCGAGTGCCCGCCGACCTGCGTTTGATCGATGTTCGGGAACTGCGCATCGAAGAGGCGGCGTTGACCGGCGAGTCCCTTCCGGTCGAAAAGTCCGCCCAAACGGCGGCCGCCGATGCCCCGTTGGGCGACCGCCACGGCATGGCCTACTCGGGCACCTTGGTGGTCTACGGACAGGCCAGCGGCATCGTCGTGGCCACCGGTAGCGCCACCGAGTTGGGCAAGATCAACCAGATGTTGTCGGGTATCCGCAACCTGAGCACGCCGCTGCTGCGCCAGGTCAATCGTTTCGGCCGTTTACTGGCCTTGGCCATCCTGGGCGTGTCGGCGGCGACCTTTGTCCTGGGCACCCTGTGGCGGGATCACAGCCCGGCTGAAATGTTCATGATGGTGGTGGCCCTGGCCGCCTCGGCGATCCCTGAAGGTTTACCGGCGATCATGACCGTCACCCTGGCGCTGGGCGTGCAGCGCATGGCCCGGCGCAACGCGATCATTCGCCACCTGCCGGCGGTGGAAGCGCTGGGGTCGGTGACGGTCATCTGCTCGGACAAAACCGGGACGCTGACCCGCAACGAAATGACTGTGCAGCGCGTCGCCAGTGCCGGGCATGTCTTCGATGTCGGCGGCGTCGGCTATGCGCCGGTGGGCGATGTGAGTATCGATGGCCGGATCATCGAGCCTGAACATTACCCGGCGATGGAGATGGCGATCCGGGCCGGCGTACTGTGCAACGATGCCCGCCTGTGCGAAGACGATGGCTCGTGGCGGGTCGAAGGCGACCCGACGGAAGGCGCTTTGCTCGTACTCGGGGGCAAGACCGGTTTTACCCAGCACACTGGCGAAGAAGCGTGGCCCAGGCTCGATGCCATTCCGTTCGAGTCCCAGCACCGATTCATGGCTACTTATCACCGCGACAGCGACGATGAACCGTGGATTTTCGTCAAGGGCGCCCCGGAGCGCATCCTCGACATGTGCGGTACGCAATTGGGCCACGATGGCGAACGGCCGCTGGATGTCGATTACTGGCGGCGCATGGCCACCGATACGGCGGCCCAGGGGCTGCGCCTGCTCACCCTGGCCTGCAAACGGAGCGCACCGCAGGGCGAACGCCTGGACTTTGCGGATATGGAGTCGGGCTATGTGTTGCTGGCCCTAGTCGGCATCATCGACCCGCCGCGCGAAGAAGCGGTGTGCGCCGTCAGCGAGTGCCACCATGCCGGCATTCGGGTCAAGATGATCACTGGCGATCACGCGGAAACAGCGCGCGCCATCGGGGCGCAATTGGCCATTGGCGTGGGTAAGCCAACCATCACCGGCGCTGAAGTAGCCGTGATGGACGATGCCGCTTTGCGGCGGGTGGCGATGGAAGTGGATGTCTTCGCCCGGGCCGCGCCAGAACACAAGTTGCGCCTGGTGCAGGCGCTCCAGGATGACGGGCAGGTGGTAGCGATGACCGGTGACGGGGTCAACGACGCCCCGGCCTTGAAACGCGCCGACGTCGGCGTGGCGATGGGTATGAAAGGCACGGAGGCGGCCAAGGAGGCGGCCGACATGGTGCTGGCCGACGACAATTTCGCCACCATCGCCATTGCCGTACGCGAAGGCCGCGCCGTCTACGACAACCTGAAAAAATTCATCCTGTTCATGCTCCCCACCAATGGCGGCGAGGCGCTGGTGGTTATCGCGGCCATCCTGTTCGAGCTGGCCTTGCCACTCACACCGGCCCAGGTGCTGTGGATCAACATGGTCACGTCCAGCACCCTGGGTCTGGCGCTGGCCTTCGAGCCGGCCGAGCCCGGCATCATGAACCGGCGGCCGCGTCCGCCCGGCGAGGCGCTGCTTTCGGGCTTCTTCGTCTGGCGGGTGCTGATGGTCTCCGTCCTCATGATGACCGGTGCGCTGGGTCTCTTCTTGTGGGAATTGAACGCCGGCACGAGCATCGAGACGGCACGCACAATGGCGGTCAATGCGGTGGTGGTGGCGGAAATGTTCTACCTGGTCAACAGCCGCTTCATCCTTCAACCCGTCATAAGCCGCGACGGACTGACCGGCAATCGTTACATATTGCTGGCGATTTCTGCCTGCATTCCGCTGCAGATCGCCTACACCCACCTGCCCGCCATGCAGGCCGTCTTTGATTCCACCAGCCTGACGCTACTGGAATGGAGCAAGGTACTGGCTGCCGGTCTGTTGGTGTTCAGTGTCGCCGAACTGGAAAAATTCGTCGTCCGGCGCACCCGCCTAGCGGCTCGCTTGCGTCTGGCATGACAATGCAGCAATTCAAGGAGACTCCTATGACAGTAAACACGGAACAGGGCAGCACCCCCCATCGCCTTCTGCTGGCCACCGACCTAAGTGCACGATGCGACCGGGCGCTGGACCGGGCCGCTCAGTTGACCCATGAGTGGCAGGCCGAACTGCTGGCATTGCACGTCCTTGATCCCGCTGCATCCCCCGATCAAGCGCTGGCCTGGGCCGGCGGCGCGAGCGACGAACAACTCCTGCATGTGGCGCGACAACAACTGGCCCATGACCTCGCGGCGGCCAATGTGCCCGCGACCCTGCATTTGGTGCGCAGCATGGACGCCACAACAGCCATTCGGGAGACGGCGGCCCGCACGCAATCCGGCCTTGTCGTTTGCGGTGTATCCCGCAACGAAACCCTGGGGCGGCTCGTGCTGGGTTCGACGGTCGAGAACCTGGCCCACCGGTTATCCCAGCCCTTGCTGGTGGTTCGCCAACGGGCGCGCGGACCGTACCGGCGGATCGTCGTGGCGACCGACTTTTCCGAGCCGTCCCGGCATGCCCTGCTGGCCGCAGCCCAATTTTTCCCCGACCGCGAACTGATCCTGTATCACGCCCATGGCTTGGCGATGTCAGGGCTGGCCAATGCTTCGCCGCATCCCGGCGTCTACGCCAGTATCGAGGAAACCGAATCCGCCGCCTTCCTAGCGGCGACAGCGTTTCCCGAGGATACGGCAGTGCGTTCCGTCATTGAGTGCGGTGCCATCGAAAGCACATTGACCCGGTACGTGCGCGAGCACAACATTGACTTGGTGGTGATGGGCAGCCACGGCTGCAGCGGATTGATGAGCCTGCTACTGGGCAGCACGGCCACCAAGCTGCTCGACTGGCTACCGTGCGATACGCTGCTGGTACGAGAATCCACCGACACGGCGTAACAGTGACGGCGGGCAGGATTCAGGCATGAAGTGATGCCGGGGCCTGATCTTTGCCTTGCGGGGCAAAATCCCCCAGCAGGGTGCCCGCTGAAAATCAATCGGCGGCACCGATTCGCAATACCTTTCCACCTAGCATCGGCTTGAGGGCAATCACCGAAAATCAGTCGTCTTCGTCCAGAAAGCGATACACGCCGCCCGCATTGGCCCCGCTGTCGTGCTTTCGCCCGCGCAGATCTCGATAAACCGCAGCGCGCATGATCATCATCGAAACGACAGGCGCTGTGAGCAGTACAAAGAGCGTAATGATCACCTCGTGGATGACTAGGCGGGACTGCTGGGCAGTGAAGTAGATCATCGAAGCGATGAGGACTGAGCCGGCGCCGAGCGTGATCGTGATGGCCGGGCCGTGGATGCGCTGATAGAACGTGGGCAGCCGCATCAGACCGAGGGCGCCGGTGACGATAATGCAGCCACCGATGATCAGAAGAAGGGAAACGGGCAGTGCAGCCCAGGCGGGGAGTCCTTCGAGCGAGCTCATTCGATGATCTCTCCGCGCATCAGAAACTTGGCCAGGGCAATGGTCGACACAAAACTGATGAGTGCAATCAGCAGTGCCACCTCGAAATAGATCAGGCTGCCGAACCGGATGCCGAGCACCAGGGCGAGCAGCATGGCGCACATCCATAACGTATCGAGCGCCAGGACGCGGTCCTGGGCCGTCGGCCCGATCACGAGGCGGATGGTGCAAAAAAGCATCGATAAGATGACGCAGGCGGAGACGAAAGCAATCGAGAATTCGAGCAGTGCGGCCATGGGCGAATATCCTATTCAAAGATCTCGATCAGCGGTCGCTCATAGCGCCTCTTGATCGTGTCGACCCACCATTGGGCATCGTGCAGGTCAAAGACATGCAGCGCAAGTTCATGCCGGTCGCCCAGTATTTCTACCCACACCGTCCCGGGTGTCATATTGATGAGGCCGGCGAGGACGGCGAGCCCGTAGGGGTCCCGCAAGTCGAGGGGGATGCGGATGAACTGGGAATTGATACGATCGGCTTTGACAAAGTAAATGATCCGACCGACATTGAAGCATGACCGCACGACTTCCACGGAGGCCATGACGAGCAGCCGGAAAAGGGTGAGAGGCCGGCGCAGGCGCGGGTAACCAAGCGGCTGCAAGGGTTGGGCGATAAGCGGCACGATGACTGCGAGGCAGGTGCCGAGCAGAATTTGTGCAGGATTGATCGCCTGGTTGATGAGCAGCCAGAACAACAGCAGCAGGACGGAAACGAGCGGGAAAGGCAACCAACGCTTCATTATCTGCCTCCGGGGGCGAGGGGGCCAGGGACCACCGGCTGCCCTTGCACGCGTTCAATGTACCGGGCCGGCCGTTGCAGGCCGTCCGAAGTGCGGTGGAGATATTCAAAGACCGGCCCGGCCTGCACGGCGAATCCGACGGACAGCAGGAGTAGTAGCCCGATCGGGGCTATCTCGGTCACGTGCAGCGGCGGTGGTTTCAGGATGCCCGCGGCCCAGAAGGTGCGAACCCCGAAGCGCAGAAGGGCGATGATCGCGGCAAGTCCGGAAACCAGGATCAGCGTGATAAGCGCCATGGCCCCAAGGCTTACCGCCTTGCCCGGGCCCGGATGAAGCAAGCCATGCAGGATCGAGAATTTGGCAACGAAGCCGTTGAGCGGCGGCAAGCCCGCGATGATCAATGCGCAGGCAGCAAATGCCAGCGCGAGGAAGGCAATGGCGGCAGGAACGCCCTCTCCCACCGGCTGCTCCGGCCGCTCGTCGATGGCGAAAGCTTCCATCGTTAGCGCCAGCATGGCAGCGCCCGGCGATTTCATGCGCTCGACCAGCTCAATGAGCAGCATGAAGGCGGCGATCGCAAGCGTTGATCCGAGCATGTAGAAAAGCGCCGCAGGAACCAGTGACGATTGACCGGAACCGACGATCGCAAGCAGGATGCCTGACGAGACCATGGCCGAGTAGGCGGCCTGGCGCGCCGGCGTCTCGCTCGCCAGCATGCCGATGGCAGCGAAGGCGATGGTCGCCAAGCCGCCCCACAGCAGGGCATCGAAGCCGGCGCCGCTGGGGGGCTCGTTGGCGAAGATCAGCAACCACAGGCGCAACACGATGTAGATGCCGACCTTGGTCAGCAGGACGAACATTGCGGCAACAGGGGGTGAGGCGGCGGCATAGGTTGCGGGCAACCAGAAACCGAGGGGCCACATCGCGCTCTTGGCCAGAAATGCGAGCGCGAGCACGGTCATCCCGATCTGGGCCAGGATGAGGCCATCCCCGCTGATATGGTTGAGACGTCCGGCCAGGTCAGCCATATTGAGCGTACCGGTCGCCGCGTAGATCAGCGCAACGCCGATCAGGAAAAGCAGCGAGGCCGCCAGGTTCACCGCGACGTAGTGCAGGCTGGCACGGAGACGGGCCCGGTTGTAGCCGTGCAGGAGCAGGCCGTACGAGGCGGCGAGCAGGACTTCGAAAAAGACGAACAGGTTGAACAAGTCGTGCGTCAGGAAGGCGCCATTCAGGCCCATGAGCAGGAACTGGAATAGGGAATGGAAATGTACGCCGATACGGCTCCAACTGCGCATCGAATAACAGAGCACGGCGCCGGCGAGTAGCGCAGTGAGGAGCAGCATCAATGCCGACAGGCGGTCTGCCACGAACGCAATGCCGAACGGTGCCGCCCAGTTCGCCATTAGATATACCCCGATCCCTTCCGGCCAGCCCTCGTCGGTCAACCAGACCAGGGCGACGGCCGTTCCCAGCATGCCGAGCACCGACACAAGATTCGCCATGAACTTGAGCTGATGATGCTTCTCGTTGACCGGGATCAGCAGCGCCCCGCAGAGCAGCGGCAAGACAACCGGCACGAGAATCAGGTGTTGGGTCCAGCCAAGACTCATTGCTCGGGCTCCTCGCCATCGACGTGGTCGGTGCCGGTAATACCACGGGCACCGATCATCAGCACAAGATAGAGTGCGGTAGTGGCGAAACCGATGACAATGGCGGTCAGCACCAAGGCCTGCGGCAGCGGATCGGCGAAAGCAGCCGGGTCGGGGGCGCCCGGTCCGAGCGTAAGCGGCGGCCGGTTTATCCACAGGCGGCCCATGATGAAAATGAACAGGTTGACCGCATACGACATCAGCATGATGCCCATGATCACCTGAAAGGTGCGTGGGCGCAGGATCAACCAGATGCCGGAACCGAAGAGCACACCGATGGCGAGGGCGATGACCATCTCCATCACACAATTTCCCGTGTCGGCATATGGCTGGGGTTAGGGCTGGACTTGGTCGGCACGCGGTGGCTTCGGATCGATTGGTGGGCAAGCGACATGAGGATCAGCATAGTCGTACCGACGACCACGGCAAACACGCCGATATCGAATCCCAGTGCGCTCGGCACGTGGATCTCGCCGAGCAGGGGCAGGGAAAGATGCAGCGTATGGCTGGTCAAAAAAGGATAGCCGAAGGACCAGGCGCCGAGGCCCGTCCCACAGGCAATCAGCAGCCCGTACGAGAGCCAGCGGTGGGGGCGCATTCGCAAGTGCGACTCAATCCAGACGGTGCCTGCCAGCATGTACTGGCAGATGATGGCCACACAGAAGATCAGGGCAGCGACGAATCCTCCGCCCGGCAGGTTGTGGCCGCGCAGGAAAAAGTAGGCGGCCATGATGCCCATGAAAGGCAGCAGCAGACGGAGGTATATCACCGGGATCGTCAGGTGGCCGCGCTCGGCCTGCTCGTTTGGCGTCTGCCGAACTGCGGGATCGACGTCGCTCGTCTGCTGGACCGGGATCGCAATACTTTCGGGGGCGGGCCGGAAGCGACGCAGCAGCGCATAGACCGTCAGCGCAACGATAGCGAGGACGGTAATCTCCCCCAGGGTATCGAAGCCGCGAAAGTCGACAAGCAACACATTGACGACGTTGCTGCCGCCGCCTTCAGGCAGGGCGCGCACAAGGAAAAAGTCGCCGAGGCTGGGCGGTGCGGGGAGCACAAGGGCAGCATAGCTGAGAGCGGCCATTGAGATACCGCCGGCAGCAGCGATAAGCAAGTCGCGGTATCGACGGATCCAGGCTCTGCGCGGTACGGTCAGCGACAGTTCCAGCGGCACGATACGCGGCGGCAGCCAACGCAGGCCGAGCAGGAGCAGAATTGTGGTGACCGTTTCCACCATCAATTGCGTCAGGGCGAGGTCGGGAGCCGACAGCCACAGAAAAGTCAGGCTCGTGACGAGCCCGGTGCCGCCGACGAAAATCAGCGCGGCGAGGCGGTGGTACTTCGCCTGCCAAGCGGCGGCAATGGCGCAAGCACAGCCGATCAGCCACATCAGGGCGAATAGCGGGTCGACCGGCGATGCCCCTGAAAAAGAAGGCCAAGCCGGCAAGGGCAAGGATCCTGCCACGAACAACGGGGCGCCAATCAGTGCCAGCATCAGCCACAGTAACTGCGTCTGCAGCCGCTGCGTGCCAATCGCGCGCAACAACCTGGAAGCGGCCTGAGTCAGGCTCAACAGCGAACTTTCGAAAATCTGTGCGCCATTGAGCCGATGCAGCAACGGAGCGCGTTCGCATCCGGCGGCACCGTAGGTGCGCCGCAGGAAGACAAAAAGGGCGATACCGCCGGCGAGAGCCAGGGTGCTCAGGAGAAGGGGCAGGTTGAAGCCATGCCAGATGGCAAGGCTATACAGCGGCGTCTGCTCTCCCAGCACGGCAAATACTGCGTCATGGAGCAAAGGGGCGACACTTTGAGCTGGTGCGATACCGACAATCAAGCAGAGCAGGACCAGAAACTCAATGGGGAAGCGCATCCAGTGCGGCGGCTCATGAGGCTCATTCGGTAGGCCAGCGGGCAGCTTGCCGAAGAAGACACTGATGAACCGCAATGAATAGGTGACACTGAACATACCCGCAGTTACCGCAGCAATTGACATCCACCAGTTCTCTTCGCCGCCGATAAGCGCCGTTTCGGCGAAGAACATTTCCTTGGAAAGAAAGCCGTTGAGCAGCGGCACGCCGGCCATGGAAGCGGTGGCTATGACGGCCAGCGAGCCGGTTACCGGTAGCGCCCGGCTAAGTCCGCGCAGGAGGCGCATGTCGCGGGTTCCCGTCTCATGATCGACAATGCCTGCCGCCATGAACAGTGAAGCCTTGAATATCGCATGGTTGAGGGTGTGAAAAATAGCCGCGACGATGCCGAGTGGCGTACCGATGCCTAACAGAACGGTAATCAGGCCGAGGTGGCTGATGGTCGAATAGGCAAGCAGGCCTTTGAGATCATGTTGAAATATCGCGGCAAAAGCGCCGACGAGCAGCGTACAGATCCCGGCGCCACCGATCAGCCACATCCATTCAGAAGTGCCGGAAAGGACAGGCCACAGGCGCATCAGCAAAAAAATGCCGGCCTTCACCATGGTCGCCGAATGCAGGTAGGCTGAAACCGGGGTTGGCGCAGCCATCGCATGCGGCAGCCAGAAGTGGAAAGGGAATTGCGCGCTCTTGGTCAGGGCGCCGAGCGCAATAAGCAAAAGCGTCGGGAAGTACCAGGGATGGTTCCGGATGACATCACCCTGTGCCAGTACCACATCGAGGTCATAGCTCGCGGTGATATGGCCGAGAAGGAGGATTCCGGCAAGGAGACAGAGGCCGCCGGAGGCCGTAATGATGAATGCCATGCGTGCCCCGCGCCGCGCATCGATCCGGTGCTGCCAATAGCCGATGAGGAGAAAGGACGTGAGACTGGTCAGCTCCCAGAACACGACGAGTTGAATGAGGTTGCCCGAAAGCACGATACCCAGCATCGATCCCATGAAGGCAAGCAGAAACGAAAAGAAGCGCGGCGCCGGGTCGGCCGCCGACATGTAGTAGCGGGCATAGAGCACGACCAGGAAGCCTATGCCCAATATGAGTACAGTGAACAGCCAGCTCAGACCGTCCATGCGCAGGACGAAATTAACGCCATAGGCGGGCAACCAGGCGGCCTCGTAGCGGAGCACGTCACCCGCGCCGACCGTCGTGTAGAGGAAAAACGTGACAAGTAGCCCCGTCAAGGTCAGGCCGCCCGCCAGCCAGGCTTCCGGGTTGCGCGCATTGACCGGCATCATGCCGGCAATCGCGCTGCCGATAAAAGGCAGAGCAACGAGAAGTAGCAGCAACATTGAATCGGGCATAGTCCGCTCGTGGAAACCGTCAGGCTATAGGTTGTGGGCGCTCAGCATCTCGAGTCCAACAGCAGAAGCGGCTGCTTGCTCTGCATGGCATCGCTGCGCGAATGCGGCAGGCTGGGGGATTTTCGTTCATCTATGCGAACCTCCGCAATTGGACTTAAACATAAGTGCCTCAAAACATACCGGCCGTCGCCACGGCCTGACGGCGGCGGGCAGGGGTCAGACATGAAGTAACGCTAAGGCCTGGCCATTGGCTTGCGGGGCAAAACGCTCCAGAACATGCCCGGTCATGCCTTTGGCAAGCTCTTCCTCGCCGAAGAAGACCGTGCCAATGCCATCCTTGCGCAACATCACCGACTCCTCCTCGCTGTGCGTGCGCAAGACGATTTCGATGCCGGGATTGAGGGCGCGTGCCGTGTCCGCCATCTGGCGCACGTTGATCGGATCGGGCGTCGCCACCACCAGCATGGCGGCATCGGCAATGTGTGCCTGAATCAGCACCGCCGGGTCGGCAGCATTCCCTGACACGGCCACCATGCCTTTCTTGCGCAAGTCTTCGACCAGTTCGCGGTTCTGTTCGGCTACCACGTAGGGAATACCGGATGCCTCCAACGCGTCGGCAATCCGCTTGCCAACCCGGCCATAGCCCACCAGAACAACTTGCCCCTGCAGATACTTGCGCGCGGTGCTCATCGGCAGTTCGGCATACGGGTCGATTCTTTGCTCCAGCCGACGTGCCAGTTCCGAGCGTTCGAGAATCCAGCGCCGCAGCGGTTCGATGGCCGCAAACAACACCGGATTCAGTGCGATGGAAATGAGTGCGCCGGCCAGTACCAGGCTCATGCCTTCGGCAGGTAGCAGGCCCAGCGAAAGGCCCAGGCCGGCCAGGATGAATGAGAACTCGCCGATTTGCGCCAGACTGGCCGAAACAGTTAGTGCCGTGTTCAACGGATAGCGGAAAACCAGCACGATGGCCAGGGCCGCAATGGACTTGCCGAAGATGATGATGGCCACCACGCCCAAAACATGCAAGGGTTGCTCAATCATAATACTGGGTTCGAAGAGCATGCCCACCGAGACGAAAAAAAGTACCGAGAAGGCGTCACGTAGCGGCAAAGATTCTTCGGCGGCCCGGTGGCTGAACTCCGATTCGCGCATCACCATGCCGGCGAAGAAGGCACCCAGGGCAAAGGAAACGCTGAACAGCTGGGCTGCGCCATAGGCAATTCCAATGGCCGCCGTGACCACCGATAGCGTAAACAACTCACGCGAGCCGGTACGCGAAACCTGCCACAACAACCAGGGCAGCGCGCGGCGACCGGCCACCAGCATGATGGCGATGAAGGCCGTCACCTGAAGCAAGGTTTTTCCGATCGTGACCCATAGGGGTTGCGGGTTCGCCACCTCGGCGACCGATCCGCCCAGAACGCCTGCCAGCGGCGGCAGCAGGACCAGTACCAGAACGGTAGCCAGATCTTCGACCACCAGCCAGCCAACCGCGATGCGACCGTTCATGCTGTCGAGCACGCCACGCGCTTCCAGCGCCTTGAGCAGCACAACGGTACTGGCGCACGACAGCGACAACCCGAAAATCAAACCGGCGCCCCAACTCCATCCCCACCACCAGGCGACGGCCATGCCGAGTATGGTGGCCAAACTCATTTGCACGACGGCGCCGGGCACCGCAATGCGTTTGACCGCCAGCAGGTCATTGAGCGAAAAATGCAGGCCGACGCCGAACATGAGCAGCATGACGCCGATTTCGGAGAGCTGAGAAGCCAGATGGACATCGGCCACGAATCCCGGTGTACCCGGCCCGATGATGATGCCGGCCACAAGGTAGCCCACCAAGGCCGGCACTTTGATGCGCTCGGCGAGGAAACCCAGGATGAGCGCAACGCTGAAGCCGGCCGCGAGCGTGGTGATCAGGGATATGTTGTGTTCCATTTAGTCGCTATTTCACTTCCGATTAAAAACCAAGGTTAGGTGTGCGCCGAAGCGGGCACCCAGCGATACAGGGTTGGAACGGAGACGCCGAGGTTCCTGGCTACGTCTTTGGGCGGTACGCCGCTTGCCAATAACTTCTTGGCCGATTCAATCTTGCTGTCGGTCATCTTGGGCTTACGGCCCCCCTTTCGTCCGAGTCGGCGAGCCATTTCGAGTCCAGCGCGGGTGCGCTCGACGATCAACTCTCGTTCCATTTTGGAGAGGCTGGCCATGACGTGGAAAAAGAACCGGCCAGATGGCGTGCCGGTATCGATGGCGTCAGTCAGGCTCTTGAACTGGACGCCTTGTTTGTGCAGTTCTTCTACCAGATCAACCAGTTGCTTGACGCTACGCCCGAGGCGATCCAGTTTCCAGACCACCAGGGTGTCGCCTTCACGCAGTATTTCCAGCGCCTTGGCCAAGCCGGGACGGTCTGCCCGCGTACCGCTCACTTTGTCTTCAAAGACTTTCTGACATCCGACCTTGGTGAGAGCGTCGCTCTGCAACTCCAGGTTCTGATCCTGCGTGGAAACGCGGGCATAACCAATCAGCATGGCTTGTCGGCATCCTTGCACACGGCAGGCAGTTGCTTGAGCAGCTCAGGTAACGCGGTCTGCACGGTGTCCCATACCACATCGAGGTTGATGTCGAAATAACCGTGGGCGATGCGGTTGCGCATGCCGCGCATGCTGCGCCACGGGACTTCGGCGTACCTCTGCGTGAACCCGGCGTAGCCGTCCATCACCTTGGTCGCGGCTTCGCCGATGATGATGAGGCTCATGATGACGGCTTGCTGGGTGCGCTTGTCCTCAAGAAAGTCGTCTTTGCTCAGACCCTCGACGAAGCTGCAGGCATCGGTTGCGGCCTGCTGCATGTGGTCGAGGTAGTCGGGCAGGCGGTTCACAATCATACCGGCTGAGCCTCCGCGAGCACCTTGGCCCTGAACTTGGGCGACAGGTCGGCCGGGGTCAGCAAATCGACGGGGACGCCGAGCAGTATTTCCAGCTCATCTTGCAGGCCACCTAAGTCAAATAGCGTGGCGCCGGGCAACGCATCGACCAGTAGATCAAGATCGCTACCGTCCCGGTCGGTGCCGTGAAGCACCGAACCGAAGATCCGCGGGTTTTCTGTGCGAAAGCGACTTGCCGCTTCGCGGACAGCGCTTCGCTTGAGATCAAGCGCGAGTGAGGGTCGCATGAGGCACCTTTGCTTTATCGAAACTCATTAAAATGGTAGCGGATTGAGAATATCATTTCAAGAGCCATTTTCGAGAATTGAAGTGCCTTGATTGGTCGCGTTCCTTGTGTCGTTTTGATAAGGCGGCTGCACTGCATGTCAGAAGCCGGATGCACCGCAATCGTGAAATCGCTCCATGCATATCAGAAATAGCATGTGGTGATGGGCATAAGTGCCCAAGCCGCCTGATGACATTAGGAGCCCACTGTAACGGTTTCTTGATCTGCCACAAGGACGTTGTGGCGGCCTTGGAGATCCTGAGCCAGCTTAAGCTGTTGTGTCCCGAACTTCCCGTCATGGTGCGGGGCGCGGGACGAGGTGCATGTCGAAGAACTTCAGGCCGTCGGCGCGCTTGAAGTCGTGCCGGAAGCGCTTGAGGCCGGCTTGATGATCGCTTTGCAGGCGCTGCTGTTGCTGGACGTTCCCAGATCACGGGTCAGCCGCAGCATACAGAACAGCGGTCCGGGCGTTACCGCCTGATGCGCGAATTTTTACGCGGCAACGAGATTTCCGACAGGACTGAAGCGCGGTATGCCCAGCGGCTTCGCTCGATCGTCCTGGCCCCCGAAAGCCCCGCGACCGGACGGGCTCTGGGGGAACTCGATCTTGGCGGCGTCACGGTGACCGCGCTGGTGCGACGGGATGAGCGGCGGTTGGCGCGCCCGACCACACGCGTTTGCTGGCGGATGACGTCATCGTTGCGTCCGGCGCGTTCGACGACTTCGAACGGGCGGAACGAACGTTGCTGGGATAGATCAGAATTCTTGCAGGGTTCGACTCGATAGAGAAGGAAGCATGACCACGCTGAAACACCTACTCGCCGCAACCGACCTTTCCGGCCCCGCGCGCCATGTGGTGGACCGCGGTTTCCTGCTGGCGAAGGAAAGCGGCGCCCAATACACTGTGATGCATGCGCTGGCACTAGATACCCTTGAGGAACTGCGCCAATTGCTGGGCGACAAGCTCTCGGTCGTAATGCAAAGAATCGAGGCGGAGGCGCGTGACGCGCTGACCCAGGCGGTCGCCGATCCGACGCGAAATCTGGGCGTTTCCGCGGCCATCCTCATTGAGCGAGGCCTGGCGCTATCTGCCGTACCGGCGAGGGCCCAGTCGGTGGCTACCGATCTAATTTTGATCGGCGCGCATGGCCAGGATTTCCTGCAAGACGTGTTGTTGGGCTCCACGACATCGCGCCTACTCCGCAAGAGCCGGTGCCCGGTGCTGATCGTCAAGCAGCCCGCGCACGCGCCCTACAAACGGGTTCTGATCCCGGTCGATTTCTCGCCGGCTTCGGAAATCGCAGTCAGGACCGCCCGGCTCGTGGCTCCCGCTGCCCACATCGACTTGCTCCACGTCTTCGACGTTCCCTTCGAAGGCAAGATGCATTTCGCGGGGGTTAGCGAATACATCATGTATCAGTATCGCAACGAAGCCAGGCTGCGTGCCTTCCATCGACTGGAGGCCATGGCGACGGCAGCGGGACTTCAGGCAGCGAATCACACCAGCCTGGTTCTTCACGGCGCGCCGGCCCTGCAAATTCTTGCCGAGGAGGAAAAGGACACCTACAACCTCATCGCCATGGGCAAGCATGGCACCCATGTGACCGAGGAACTCCTCCTTGGCAGTGTCACCAAGCGCGTACTGGCCCTGGCGCAATGCGACGTTCTTGTCGTCGTTGATGAGCGTCCCGCAATCGATCCGTTGGTCCTCGCGCGCCCGCTCTGCGAGGAGCAGAGATGAAAGACCGGACGGCGACACCTTTTTTCTGCGTCTTCTGCACGCTTTCGATGCTCTCCATTCCGCATTCGGCGGGTGGCGAGATAGAGCAACGAGGAGTCTACCGAGTAGCAATCATCGATGATGACGACATTGCGGAATGTGCCCGTCTACTGGGAGGCCTTGCGTAAGTTATACGGACAAGGTCACTGCAACGTGGCCTTCCCTAAGGACGCTCCGATTCCGCTACCCAAGGAGCAACTGCTCCCCGAGGCCTTGAGTCGGGCCACCATGATCTATACGGCCAACAAGGGCTTTACGTGGAATTGCCAGGTTCGTCCCGACGCCGATAATTGTTTTCACTGGAAAGCACTAAATCTGGCATTGCCTTGAGAAAGTCCGACCCTAACAAAGATGCCAAGTTTATCGAATTCCCAGTCTTAAAGGACTGCGTCATGTATGTATTGGGCTTTAAACCAAGGAACAGCCCGGACGCCTTCTTTCGTTGATGCCCCCATTTGTAGTCTCCCACCCTGGCGCCGAGGCTGCCGGCTGCACCGTAGCAACCATGCGGCAGATAGACCCGTAGCAGCGGCGAACCCACTGCCCACAAATAGCGCAATTGTCATGAGCAGGACTGCAATAGCCGAAACGCAATGACTAACAAACTGTATGGACTGTATCGTATCGGTATACCCAAACGGGGCGCCCGGCTGAGACAGTTTTCGCGTCTCAATAGGGTTGTTTTGTCATTTTCTGCATGCTATCGTCAAGGCTCTAAAGGCTAACGAGACGAATGCTTCCCCATGGCGCTCTATGGTTACGCTCGGGTGTCCACCCGCGATCAGGACTTCACCTTGCAGGAAGAGGCCCTGCGTGCGGCCGGCTGCGATGTGGTCCGGGCCGAGAAGGTCACCGGGAGTTCGCGGAGCGGCCGGACTGAACTTCAGCTCTTGCTCGACTTCATCCGACCGGGTGACACGCTGGTCGTCACCCGCATCGACCGCCTCGCCCGCAGCATCAAGGATCTTCAGGATATCGTGTTCATGTTGAAGGAGCGCGGCGTCACCCTGAAGGCAACCGAGCAGCCGATCGACACGCGCAGTGCCGCCGGTAAGGCTTTTCTGGATATGCTCGGCGTCTTTGCGGAATTTGAAACCAATCTGCGGCGCGAGCGGCAGTTGGAAGGCATTGCGGCCGCCAAGGTGCGCGGCGTCTACCGTGGCCGCAAGCCGTCGATCGATCCCGCCGAAGTGCAGCGTTTACGGATCGAGGAGAAACTGGGGCCGACGGAGATTGCCCGGCGCTTGGGCGTCGGTCGTGCCTCGGTGTATCGCGCACTGGCCCGTTATGGACGGCCGACGTAAAGCGATTCCGGCCGACTCGCTGCTGCAATTGCGGCAGCGGCTCGACCGTTTGCCGCCCAAGAGTCCTGAACGAGCCACGCAAATCGCCGGCATTGCCGAGTTGTACGGCCTATCCAGCACCTCGGTCTATCGCGCTTTGGCTCAGTTTCAGAAGCCTCATGCCGCCCACCGCGCCGACCATGGCAAGCCGCGAATTCTCGAACAGCCCGAGTTGGAGCGCTACTGCGAACTGGTAGCCGCCCTCAAGTTGCGCACCACCAACAAGAATGGCCGGCACCTGTCCACGCGACGTGCCCTTGAGCTGTTGGAAGAGTACGGGGTCGAAACGCCCCAGGGGTTGGTCAAGGCGCCCAAAGGGCTGCTGACCCGGCCCACCGTCAACCGCTACCTGGCGCTCTGGCAGCTTGATCAGTCGCACTTGCGACGGGAACCGGCCGCCGTGCGTTTTCAGGCGGAGCACAGCAACGATTGCTGGCAGTTCGACATCTCGCCGTCCGACCTGAAGCATATCGACCAGCCGGTGTGGGTCGATCCCGCCAAAGGGATGCCGACGCTGGCCTTATTCAGCGTGGTCGATGACCGAAGCGGCATGACTTACGTCGAATACCACTGCATCTATGGCGAAGATGCGGAAACGGCCCTACGCTTCCTGTTCAGCGCCATGGCACCGAAGCCCGATGCCGGCTCGCCGTTTCAGGGGCGGCCGAAGATGATCTATCTGGACAATGGCCCGGTCGCCAAGAGCCGGGTTTTCCAGAATGTCATGCAGGCGCTGTCCATCCCGTGGGAGACGCATATCCCGGCCGGCAAGGATGGCACGCGCACGACGGCACGCTCGAAAGGGAAAGTCGAGCGCCCTTTCCGGACCGTCAAGGAAGCCCACGAAACCCTGTACCACTTCCACAAGCCGGAAACCGAGAAGCAGGCCAACGAATGGCTGGTCCGCTACCTGTTGCGCTATAACGACCAGCGGCATCGCTCGGAAGCGCATTCCCGCCTCGATGACTGGCTGGCCAACCTGCCTGAGGAGGGGGTACGCGAAATGTGTACCTGGGAGCAGTTTTGCCGTTTCGCCCGCGAGCCCGAGCGGCGCAAAGTCGGCATTGATGCCCGGCTCAGCATTGACGGCACGCAGTACGAAGTCGAGCCGGATATGGCCGGCGACTACGTGGTATTGCTCTGGGGCCTGTTTGATGAAGAGCTATACGTCGAGTACAACGGCGAGCGCACCGGCCCTTACTATCCGATCTCCGGCCCGATCCCGTTACACCGCTATCGGGCTTTCAAACGCAGCAAAGCTGATGAACGCGCCGGCCGTATCCGCGCCTTGGCCGACCAACTCGGCCTACCGATCAGTGCATTGAGCGGTGACGAAGTGCGGCTGACACCGCCGGCTGAGACAGCGGCGATTCCGCGCCAGCCGTTCGATGCAGAAGCCCATGAGTACCATTTCCCCAGCGTGATCACCGCCAAACTCGCCATTGCGGATGATCTGGCTAGGCCGCTGGCCAAGCTTCCGCCGGCCGACCGCGCCTTCATCGACCAGGTGCTGGCCGAAACGCTGACGCGCCGGGTTGTCCTGGCACGCGTTCGAGATTATTTCCGACAACACCAGCAAACAGGAGACGGACATGCGAGTTGAAGTGATGCAGCATTTCGGGTTGACCGTGCCGCTCAGCCAGGCGGGCTATTACGAGACGGCCCACCATAAGGACTTGATGAAAGATGTCCGGGGTGCGATCAACGAAGGCCGCCTGATTGCCATCTGCGGCGTCATCGGCAGTGGCAAGACCGTGATGCTGCGTCGGCTCCAGCAGGTGCTGGAGGACGAGAAGAAAGTTACCGTGTCGAAATCGCTGGCCATCGAGAAGCACAGTATCAAGCTGGCCACCTTCATCGCCGCCCTCTATTACGACTTGTCCACCGAGAAACAGGTGCGCATTCCCACCCAGGGTGAGAAACGCGAACGCGACTTGCGCGAACTGGTCCGCAAAAACAAGCGGCCGGTTGCGCTCTTTGTCGATGAGGCCCACGACCTGAACGGTCATACTCTGACCGGCCTGAAGCGCCTGATGGAACTGGTTGAGGATGGCGACGGCCGCTTGTCGGTGGTGCTCGCCGGCCATCCCAAGCTCCGGAACGACCTGCGCCGACCGACCATGGAAGAAATTGGCTATCGTACCGACGTATTCTCCCTGGATGGCATCGCCGGGAGCCAGCGCGAATATATTCACTGGCTGCTCGATGCCTGCACCGGGCACCAAGCAGCGGCCGAACCAATCCTGACCGAGGAGGCCATCGACCTGCTCGCCACCAAGTTGCGCACGCCACTGCAAATCCAATTGCACTTGACGCTGGCGCTTGAAGCGGGCTACCAAGCTGGCGAGTGCCCGGTATCGGCGGAAGTCGTTGAATCGGTCCTGTCGCGGCAGATTGACGATCTGGAACCCACCCTGACGCGCCATGGCTACCGCATCAAAGACCTGGTGGAGCAATTCGACGCCAAACCTGCCGAGATCAAAGCGATGTTCAACAATAGCCTGGAGCCGGCGCGAGTTGCTGAGCTTCGCGAAAAAATGCTGTATGCCGGCCTGCCCATTTGAGGCCCGTCATTTGCAGTTATTGTGAGTCCTCCGCGATGGAATGCGAGCCGGCGCGGCTGAATGCAAGCTCATTTGCAGATAATGTGAGCACGAGCACCGCATCATTTGCACTTAATCTGAGCCGGAAATCACGTTGAATGCGAGCCCGGCCGATTTCAAATGCGAGCCGCTACAATTACCTGCCCCAAGTCCAGTGATTGCGCCTTCTGTTCGATCTGCGGTAGATATTGTTGCTGCAACTCCTTGGCCGGGGTCAGCAGGCTCTGGAATGTATCCTGCAACAACGCGGTACTCATAGTCCGGCCACCGGCGTAATAACGCTTCGCCACCTGACCGAGCGCATAGGTCGTGGCGAACGAGAACGCCATGCCGGTGGCAGCGCGACCGATCTTCCCGAAGGTCTTTCCTGCCGCCTTGCCCAGCAAGCCGCCCAGCAGCTTTCGGCCGAACTGCTCTAGATACTGCGAGGTCAGCCCGACTCCAGCGGCGGCGATGAACTCCTTGATGTGCCCTTGATCCAGTTCGACCCCGTGAGCCTTACCTATGCCATACACCATGCGGATTTGGAGCGGAATAATCGCCATCGATGCCCAGGACGGGGGTAACAGTTCGAGTGCTCCGTTAAGCAGGGCGCTGTTGAGGATTGTCTTGTCCAGTTCAGCATCCAGGGGGCCGACTTGTTCCAACGGCTTCACAGGCAAGTCGGCGGCGGAAACAATCGGATCTATCGCCTGTTCGATTGCACTGGATTGGCCAGCGTCGAGATTCAGGGAACGCTTGAGTTCGTCAAGGAAGGCGCGTTCGGCCGGACTCATGCGCCCGTCAGCCTCGCAGACGCAAACTGCCATTTCGTAGGCGAACTGGCGCTGCCCGATATCGGAAAGTGTGCCTGCCGCCGTGTCCAGCGGCAGGCGTTTGAGCAGGACGTCTTGATACAGGCGGGCCATATCTAGGCCAGGGGTGCCTTCGGATAGTGATTCCGCAATGCGTTTTACCTCTTCGCGTTCACGATCGTCCTTTACGCCATCGGCAAAGGCTGCGTGCAGGCATAGGGCGAGAATGGCACGTTGTTCGTTGAGTGTCATGTGATTATCCTGGGGAAGTTCAGAAGCGGAGGCGGTCGCCAGCGAGGGCAGGCTTACCTGACCCGATCAAGTGCCTGATCATCCATTGAACATGGATCATCTATCGGCTCCAGATGGGAAGTGATATGGCAGTTGGGGATCGCTGTCCTCAGGTCACGCTCAATTCGCTCAATCCAGTCATGGGCCTCCTGAACTGACCATTTTCCTGGCACTAGCGCATGGAAACTGATGAACGACCGTCGTCCAGCCTGTCGTGTCCGCAAGGCGTGATAGGCGATGCCCTGTTCGATGTAGCGATCGAAGACTTCGGTAATGAGGCGCTTTTGCTCTGGCGGCAAAGCAGCGTCCATAAGCCCGGAAGCTGAGCGATGCATCAACTGCCATCCCGTCCAGACAATGTTCGCGGCAACAAGCAAGGCAATCGTCGGATCCAGCCAGTTCCAGCCTGACATCGCCACAAGCCCCACCCCGAGGATGACACCGACGGAGGTCCAGACATCGGTCATCAGATGGTGGGCATCGGCTTCCAATGTGATGGACTGGTGCTCGCGGCCGGCCTTCAATAACAAGCGTGCCACGAGCAGGTTTACGACAGAGGCCACCACTGAAACAAACAATCCAATACCGACAGCGTCGAGTGACTGGGGATTTAAGAATCGCCCGATTGCCGTATAGCCTATGCTGACGGCTGCCAGGACAATCAGGAAACCCTCGAAGGCACTGGAGAAATACTCGGCCTTACCGTGTCCGTACGGGTGATCCTCGTCGGCAGGTTGTTCCGCCAGCCAGAGCATCCACAGCGCCATGATTGCGCCCGCGAGATTGACAAAGGACTCGATGGCATCCGAAAGCAGGCCGACCGAGCCCGTGAGTTTCCATGCCACCCCCTTGAGCAGGATGGTCGCAATTGCAGCGCCAATGGAAATCCACGCATAGCGTTGCAGACTGGGTACGCCAGAGTCAGTCATCATCATTTTTTCTGCCGTGCTTTCTTTTTCCCTCACGCTCCCTTCCTGGCATTCGGATATCGTGTTCGTCGGCATTCTTGTGGCACTCTACGCAGTTATCGAAGTCGCGGATGCCCTCCTTGATGTGCTTGCGGCGAATGTTGTCTTGGGTATGTTCATGGCAACCGTAGCAGGTATATCGGCTGTAGTCGTTGCGGACATGGCAGGTCGCGCACTTAACGTTGTGGTCGCGATCCAGTTCGAAATACTTCGTGTGATCGAAGGTGGCAGGCGTCCATTTGTCCAGGCTATGGCATTGACTGCAATTGCCTGTGATCTGCTGGTGGAGACTGTCCTTGGGTGACTTGTGGCAACCCTGGCATTCGTCGCGGGTCGCCTTCTCCAGCAAGCGGTGGTTGAACTGCCCGGTCGGCCGGAAACGTTTCACCCCGGCATGATCGCTATGGCAGGCGATACAGTCCGAACTGATGAGTTTCTGATGGAACGGTGTCGAAGTCAGGGGTTTCTGGACGGGCAACCCTGCAGAGGTGAGTTTCCCTATCTCATCGGGCTTGTGACAGATGACGCAGCGTTCTGATTCGGCACCGGTGAAGGCGGCGTGACAGGCAAAGCAGTCCGACTCCAGTTTTGCATGGCCGGGAATCAACTTGCCGGGACCCACCATCAGGTGTGGATAGGCGAAAGCCAGAATGGACAACACAATCAGGTTGGTGGCCAGGATCCACTTCAGTGTGCGGCTCATACCCAGCCCCAGAACAGGAAGATGCTGATGATGTGACCCAGTGCCAGAACGGCGAAGACGATGAAGATCGGGATGTGGACCTTGCGCCACTTGGTCATGGCATCCAGGGTGACCGCATCCCAGAACACTGCCCGCTCGATGTCCTCTTTTGACAACCCCCGCAGTTGGTAGTGGTCACGCTTTCCCAGGACATGCTCACGCGAACGGCCGAGAAGTAATTTGCCCACCATGCCGCTGATGACATTCACACCCATCGCCACCGTGGCCAGCCAGGGCAGGATGGCGTTGAAATGAATGCCGGCATGCAGCAAGACCATCAGAGAACCCAGCCAGGTACCGACTTCGTGCATGCTGAGCCAGGATTTCATGTTGCCCGACGTGATCATCTTGCGCTTGCGCAACGAATAGATCAGGGAACCGATGATGAGCAATGTGCCCGGAATGCCCAGGTAGCGCCCGATCCAGACCAGATTGAAGCGATGCAGCAGATAGTCGCCCACCAAGGTCGCCACACCGAGCAGGCCAACCAGCAAAGTAAAGGGAAGGATATGATTGCGCCAGAGGTTGTTGGTCATCTAGGCCTCCAGAGTCACGCTGGTCTTCGGGGTGCAACTGCAGAGCAGGCAGCTACCTGGTTCGGGATCAAAGTCTGGCGCATGGCCGTAAGCCACTTCGCCTGTTTTGATCGTGGTTTGGCAACATCCGCAACTTCCGGCCCGGCAACTGGACTCGACCTTTACCCCATTGGCCTCGGCAAAATCCAGCAAACTCCCCATGCCCAGCTGCCAAGGAATCTGTTTGTCCGACTTGGCAAAGGTGACGACGATATCGCTTTGTATTGCCGCCACAGGTAAAACGGCTGTCAGGTTTGCCGAACGCTTGATCGATGCCGGGCCAAAGGCTTCGTAGTGGATGCGACTCTCCGGCACGCCCCAGCCTTCCAGGCCCAGGACGAGACTTTCCATCATCGGCGTGGGACCGCAGATGTAGAAGTGGTAGGGTTTGAGGGGGAGCTCCGTCCTGAATAGCGCGACATCCACGCGCCCATGGTGGTGGTAGTTACGCCCAAGTTGATCATCCGGCAAGGGATCACTGAAGCATAGCCGCAGATGGAAGTTCGGGTAAGTCGCGGCAAGCGCTTCGAGATGGGACCGCTTGATGGGTTCGCTGCTGTTACGCAAGCCGTAATAGAGCCAGACTTCCCGGCCAGGTTGCTCGGCCACACACCAGTTGAGCATGGACAGCACGGGGGTAATCCCGATGCCGCCACCGATCAAGACGACTGGTGCATCACCGCGGTCGATATGGAAGTGGCCGCCAGGCGCGCGGACTTGCAGTTGGTCACCCACCTGAACGTGGTCATGAAAGTAGTTCGACGAGCGGCCCGGGGGGTAAGCACCACCGGCAGGTGCGGGTACGCGCTTGATGGAGACGCGGTAATACCCCGCGCGGGGTGCTTCGGACAAGGAGTAGCAGCGAGTGATCTGCTCTGTCTTGCCATCGGGCGCGGGTATGTCGAGACGGAATGTCAGGAACTGGCCGGGTTTGAATGATGGAAGCGGTTGCTTGTCTTCCGGTACCAGGTAAAACGAGCAGATGGATTGGGCACCGTCTTCAATTTCCTTGCGATCGACCCGGAAACCCCTGAAACCACTCCACGCCGCGACAGATGCCGGCTCGGATGCCGAAGGCATAGGTTCTTTACCGGGAACGGCCATTCCCCCATCAGCCCCCATGCCCGTGCGCAGCGCCTGATACTCGCCCCAATGCCGCCAGAAGCTGATACCGAGCCACAAAGCGATTTGCAGCGTGATACCCAATACGATCCAGAGCAGCAGGGAGGCAGAGGTCATTTCAGGTGGCGTCATTATTCTGGCAGTCTTTCACGTTCAGCTTAAGGAACCCTTAATCAACGTCCGCTTCAATCATCTTCGTGCTCGCGCCCCTTGGAGCGACGATCACGTCGATCGTCCTTGGGCAAGGGCTTGTCACCCCACGCCGCTCGATACGCCTCGGCAGAAGTGAAACGGCATTTCTTGTTTGCTCCAACTTTGCTCAGCAACAAGGTATTCGGTTTGGCTGGAATGCCAATATGCGCCTGAATCTGTTCCCTGATTTGATCGCAGGATTCCGCTTGGTCCTCAGGGGTGGCGGCATGTACGGTCGTCATGGACAAGGCAAGCAGGATGATCGAGATGGTTTTCATGATTTCATTTCCTTTGGTTAGATCGGCAAGGGTTTCACCGCATTTCAAAAGCTTCTTGGTGGAATCTGAACCGGCCTCGCCCGATACGCCCGAGTTCATGCTTGAGCTTTTCTGCCAAGCCTTGTGGCCCGCAGAACCAGATTTCGGACCGGCGTGAGCCGGTCTGCGCAGCAGCCACATCGGCAGCGCTCAATGTTTCGCCCTGTTGGGCGCCATGAATGTGCAGACGTACGCCAGGCAACGCGACGCAGCTTGCCTCGAGGCGAGCGACAAAGGGATCATTGGTTCGATCACGGGTGCAGTAATGGAAATCCGCAGAAACCTGGTTCGGCGTCTGCTGTAATGAATCTAGCCAGGCCAGGAAAGGCGTCACTCCGATCCCGCCGGCAATCCAGATTTGTTGGGCGCTCGAATCCTGCCGGGCCACGTCGAAGCGACCATAAGGCCCCTCAACCTTGACGGCATGACCGACCTCCAGTCGCTTACCCAAGGTGCGGGTGTAATCACCGAGCGCCTTGATCTGAAAACTGATGCTTCGATCACCCCGATCAGCACTGGCGATCGTGAATGGGTGAGCCCCCTCCTTTTCGTCGAAGGTAATGAATGCGAACTGACCAGGGCGATGACCTCGCCAGTTATTGTCGAGTTGGCACTTGACGGTAAGCACATCCGGGGAAGGTTGCTCGATGGCCGTCACTGTCCCGCTGGCGCGGCGTGCTCTCCCGATGCGACCCACCAGCGAGTACAGCGCGCCATAAATTCCGGCAGCGCCAAGCAACGCGATGAGAATGCCGACTGGTTGAGTCCAGTAATCTGT